>ERZ772909.84-NODE-84-length-73811-cov-6.034682_pt1 | contig 73811 bp, 63 predicted proteins | sample MGYA00511137_ERZ772909 | MGnify/ENA primary metagenome ERZ772909 (study PRJEB29015, sample SAMEA2738095) | human oral metagenome | biome: human oral; feature: human-associated habitat; material: saliva | place: China | collected 2270 ... | reverse complement strand
CAAAGGATGACCTTCTTTTTCTATTTCATTTTTCCAACAAACATTTTACACTAACGCATACGATTCCCCTATTTTCTCTATGCTAATTTCATATGCATATCCCTAGACTCTAACTTTCATTACATTTTTATAGCTTTTTCCTATAACATACTATACATATTAAGAATTGGTCTATATAAAAAAAAATTGGTATCATAAGAACATGTTTTACAGATATGAAAGGAACCAGCCATGAGCGCAACTATACAACAAAAACGACCAACATTATCTTACGAAATATTCCCTCCTAACACACAAGTAGGCGATGAAAAAATCATTACCGTCTTAGACGAGTTAAAAAGTTTAAAACCAGAGTTCATCTCTGTTACCTGCAGTAATAAACAACGCAATATTGAAGAAACAACGATCAAATTATCCAACTATGTACAAAATACATTACATATCCCTACGAAAGCCCATTTACCAGCCATTTATTTATCTAAAGAGCAAGTGCGCTCCGTCATTGATCAATTAGATCAACTAGGTATCCACAAGCTACTAGCACTTCGCGGTGATATTTTAGAAGATCTACCACCAGTAGGAGACTTCAAGTATGCTTCTGAACTCGTACATTTTGTAAAAGAGTATGCTCCGCATTTCCAAGTTTCTGGCGCTTGCTATCCAGAAGTACATCCAGATTCACCTAACCAATTACAGGACATTAAGTTCTTAAAAGAAAAAGTGGATGCTGGCTGTGAACTATTAGTCACACAATTTTTCTTAGATAACAATGTATTCTATGATTTCCAAGAAAAATGCGCCTTAGCAGGCATTGATGTGCCAATTTTAGCAGGAGTAATGCCTATCATCAACCGCAACCAGGCCTTGCGTCTATTAACAAGCAATGCCACCGCTATTCCACGCAAATTTAAAGCTATTTTAGACAAGTATGAGCATGATCCAATCGCCCTTCGTGATGCTGGCCTTGCCTACGCCTTAAATCAAATCGTAGACCTTGTAACAGAAGGCGTATCTGGTATTCATTTATACACAATGAACCAATCTAATACAGCTTTGTATATCGAAAATGCAGCACGTTCTTTATTTAGTTCACCTATTTATGAAAGTATATAAATAAGATTAACCGTATAGCCTTCAACACGTATAGTATACATACAAATGATAATAAAAATGCTTTACCTAGAGTCTCTCTAAGAGAACCTAAGTAGAGCATTCTTTTTATATATGTGAGCCGTACTATTATAGATGTGTTGTCCAAACAAGCCTGCAAGAAAACATCCAAAATCAAAGAGGAAAGTTGATTGAAACATATCAACTTTCCTGTGTTTTGGTTCTATAATATATTTTTTGGGGAGATAGCAATAGCTATCCCCCCAAGGTCTATTTTTTATGCATAAAAATAGTCATTCCATTCAGTTTCCTTGCATTTTAAATCTCGACAGATAAGAATTGACTAGTCATACTTATGCTTTATCCATATCCTCTAAATATAATGCCGTGGCACCCGTTCTGAGAAATTACAGAATATTTCATAGGGAATTGTCCCAACCAAATAGGCCAACTCAAGTGCTGTAATACTCTCTTGTCCTTGTTGTCCTAATAGTACAACAGCATCTCCTGGAACTACGGTAATATGACTTGGCACTTTCACCATAAATTGGTCCATGCAGATGCGCCCTACAATAGGACAACGTGTACCATGGATCAGTACAGAGCCTTTATTAGACAACGCCCTAGGATATCCATCGGCATACCCTACAGGTATCGTAGCGATCGTTTCCTCAGCCATCGTTGTATAGGTACTTCCATAACCAATAGATGACCCTTTCGGTAAATGTTGTACATGTACTACCTTACTATATAAACTCAACGCTGGTTTCAATCCCAATCGATTAGGCACATCCATAGAAGGCATAATGCCATATTGAATAATACCTGGTCGAGCATCGTTAAACAGACTATCTTTCACCGCCAATAAGCCTGCACTATTAGCTAAAGAAAAGCGATAGTCCTCAGTACGATTGGCACGAATTAACTCCACCACATCTCGAAATTGTTGTACTTGTTGATTAGCATGGGTTTGATCCGCCGCATCACCATTAGCTAGGTGTGTAAAAAATCCATCTACTCGTAAATGTTCATAAGATTCTACTGTTTCTAAAAATGCTAATACATCCTCTGGCTTACTACCGATACGATGCATACCTGTATCTACAGCAATGGCACACTCTACAATTGTTTCATGTCGACGAGCACATTCATTCAACGCTTCTAAATCTGTAGATTCACAAATAGCAGGTCTAGAATGCCCTTCTATCACTAAATCAAAGGATTGAGGCAACGTTAGACCTAATAGATAAATAGGTACCGTTATACCCGCCTCACGCAAAGGAATCGCCTCTTCTGGAAATGCTACGGCTAGCGACTCATAGCCTTCCTCTACGGCAATACGCCCTACCATAACACTACCATGTCCATAAGCATTTGCTTTTACAACCGCAGTACTTGTGCACCACTCTGGTAAACAATCTTTAATTTTCCGTAAATTACTTCGTATTTGTGCTGTATCAATTTCTACATAGGTAGGTCTCACACATTCACCTTCTTATTATTAGTATATAAACTTTAGTATTAGTTATTATACTATCTACCAAGCTAGTATAATAACCCCTAACTATTCAAAATTATTTTTTATATAACTTATGTGTCATCTATAAAAGTGACTGGTACCATTTACTTATAGTGCACAATACGCACCTATAAATAATCAGTGACGACTACAGATAACTATAGATAACTATAGACAACTACGAATGACCAGCGCCGATGATAGATTTCTACACTTTCCCTACTATTATACACCCAAATAGAATCAAATTCTCTATATTATCAAATATTTTCTTTTCAGTAATGAAAATTTTCAGTATCATCTAATGTAGCCATACGCCTCAGGCCTTTTTTATTCATGTCATTATTCATATTGTAAAGCAAACTAAATGATATGCTTATTTTTTGCATAAAAATATACCGTGGGGGATATCTTTTGCTGTTCCTAAATATATTATAGAGCCAACAAAAGGACTGACTACAAAATCTTTCAAACAAGATTCTGCGTCAGTCCTTATGTATTACCTATTTAATTTTGTATTATACCTAAGCAAAGTATGTTACATTATGGCATATTGAAAGGCCATACCATTGGAATCACGATAAGACTTACGATGAAGCAAACCAGGATTAATGGAGTACCTGCTTTCACATAGTCCATAAATTTGTAATTACCAGGTGTTAATACGATTGTATTAGGTGGTGTACCTACTGGTGTAGCGAACGCGCAAGATGCGGCAACGCCAATCGCCATAAGTACTGCATGGGGGCTTGCACCCATCGCTTGAGCAATGGAGATACCAATTGGTGCTAACAATGCGCAAGATGCTGTATTGGACATAAATTGTGTTAATACGCAAGATAAGATAAATAATACAGCTGTTGCAAAGTAAGGACTTGGGTTATCACCCATGATACCTACTACTGCATTGGCAATCATTTTACCAGCTCCAGAATCATTCATCGCAGCTGCTACTGGCATCATGCCAGCAAACAGAAAAATAGTTACCCAATCTATCGATTGATATGCTTGTTTTTCTTTCAAGCAACCAGCTAATACGGCTAAAATAGCACCTACGATAGCGGCTACATGAAGAGGAACGTTAATACCAATACTTTTCAATGGATCAGACAATGCCATGAATAATACAACACCTAATAAAATGATACCAGAGTACCACATTTTTTTAGGATCATTAGAAATTTCACTAGCATCTACTTCTTGTTCTACTTCAGCATCTGCATTACCATCATGTTTAGGTAAAAAAAGTTTACCAATTGTTACCATGTAGATCATAAATGCAACTGTTAAAGGAATACCAATCCATGCAAATTCAAAGAAACCGAATTGAGGTAGTTTAGCTTGGCCTAATGCACCATTGATGATGATGTTAGGAGGTGTACCTACTAAAGTGATGATACCACCAATCCCTGCTGCAAATGCCATAGGCATCAATTGACGGGACGCTGGAATTTTAGCAGATGCACAAATACCAATAACTACTGGCAATAACGCTGCTGCCGTACCTGTGTTAGAAAGCACAGAGGACATACCGGCTGTTACAAGCATCAAAGCAATCATAAGACCGTTTTCACTTTTACCTGCTTTATTAACAACGGAAATACCAATTTTTTGCGCTAAACCAGTATGGAATAATGCAGCACCAATAATAAACATACCTGCGAATAAAACTACTGTACTATCAGATAAACCACTAAATACTTGTTTCATTGGAATGACACCTAATAAACCAAGTGCCATAGCACCACCGATAGACGTAATTGCAAGTGGAATAATTTCTGTTACAAATAATAACGCCATTACACCAAGGACAATTAAGGTTTGTACAGCCGGATCCATAAGAATCAACTCCTCCCTAAGGGATACATTCCTTATTAGCCGCAAAACGCTTTAAAAAAAAGCGCATATAATATAGGAAGATAGGCCAATAAGAAATAACATAATCGCCGCTACTCCATACCCTTCTGCTGTGCAAGGGTATCCAAAATGTAGCCACTCTCCAAGTAGACCACGGCGGAGAAAAAAGCTATATGTTTTTCGTTTTTGAAACCATTTAGATTTTCGCTCTTCACCTAATAGGAGTGCGGTGATGATAAAAATAAAAAGCGCAATACAAATACAAGCAAAAACCTTTCCTTCGTCTGATAATATCATAGGCGTCACCTCATACGTAATAAAAGTGAAAAAAGTCTGAGTATTTCTAAAGCGCTGTAAAACAAACTATATAGTTCATCATAAAAGTATCTGTAATAGCCTAGGCAACCCTTTTAGGCAGATTGCCTAGACACTGTTACAAATTATTTCATCATAGCAAGCATCGTACCAGCTGCTACAGCTGTACCGATAACACCTGCTACATTTGGCCCCATCGCATGCATTAATAGGAAGTTCGAAGGGTTTGCCTGTGAACCCACTACTTGCGATACGCGGGCTGCCATTGGCACCGCAGATACACCTGCAGAGCCGATCAATGGATTTGTTTTACCACCGTCTGCCCAGCACATTAATTTACCGAAGATAACACCACCAGCGGTGCCACCGATAAAGGCAACTAAGCCTAATACGATAATTTTAATGGTTTCCAAATTCAAGAAACTGTCTGCTGTCATTGTAAGACCAGTACCAGTAGCCAAGAAGATTGTTACTGTGTTAATCAAAGCGTTTTCAGAAGTATCTGCCAAACGAGCTGTTACACCTGATTCACGGAATAAATTACCAAGCATCAACATGCCTAATAAAGAAGTGATCGGTGGCAACAACAAGGAAATGGAAATTGTCGCTACTACTGGGAAAACAACTTTTTCAAAACGAGTTACTTCACGCAATTGTTCCATTACGATTTCACGGTCTTTTTGAGTTGTAAATAACTTCATAACCGGAGGTTGAATCAATGGTACAAGGGACATATAGGAATATGCCGCTACTGCGATAGCCCCTAATAACTCAGGAGCTAATTTTGAAGCTAAGTAAATGGATGTAGGACCGTCAGCACCACCGATGATACCGATAGCTGCTGCTTGTTTCGCAGTAAATCCAACCATCATCGCTCCACCAAGAGCCACGAATACGCCGATTTGAGCTGCTGCGCCTAATAATAATGTTTTAGGATTTGCAATGAGTGGACCGAAGTCAGTCATAGCACCTACCCCTAGGAAGATAAGAGGTGGGAAAATTTCGTATTTAATCCCTAATCCAATCAAGTTCATAACACCTTCATGGAAACCATTATTAGGAATATTAGCCAAAATACATCCAAATGCGATTGGACTCAACAATAGAGGTTCAAAGCCTTTCGCAAAAGCTAAATACAATAAGATAATTCCTACAAGGATCATGATACCATGACCCATTGTGAAACTAATAAAACCACTATCCACCCAAACAGAGTTGAGTGCAACAAGAAAAGCGTCCATATGGAGTTCCTCCTTTAGTAATAGAAGGGTTTAGTTTAAGCAGTATAAAGTTATGATTAGCCTAAAACAACTAAAGCGTCGCCAGTTGCTACAGTTTGGTTAGCTGCTACACGAACTTCAGCTACTGTTGCATCATGTGGAGCATAGATTTCATTTTGCATTTTCATAGCTTCTAAGATGCAAAGAAGATCGCCTTTTTTAACTGCTTGACCAGCTGTAACTGCTACGGATAAGATTTTACCTGGCATTGGGCATTTTACTGTTTCTGCGCCTGCTGGTACTGGAGCTGCTGCCGCTGCTGGAGCTGGGGCTGCTGCTGGAGCTGCTTTAGGTGCTGGAGCTGCTGCTTTAGGTGCTGCTGCAACTGGAGCTGCGCCGCCAACTTCATTTACTTCTACTTCATAAACTGTACCGTTTACTGTAACATTGAACTTTTTCATTATAACTTCCTCCTGAATTACCTATTTGTAATGAAACTTTTTCATAAGCTTAGATTAGCTTATAGGGCCTGTAAACGACTAGCTAGTCGCCAAGAATTAGACACTACTGGGCGAATGGATGCAATTTGATTTTGCGAATAGCCCATAGCAACGATAGCACTGACAATAGCTGCTACAACTTCTGTTTCTTTGTTTGCAGCTTGTGCGTTGGCAGTCTTATTCATTAAGTTCTCCTCCAAACTATCTGGTTACATTCCTACCTAGCAGTCTACCGTCCAATTTCCAACCTGTGCTCACAATCGGTCTTACGGAAGCAATTTGTGATTTGGAATATCCCATCGCACATACTGCTGCCACAATGGCTGCAACCACTTCATCATGTTTTGTTGTGGTACTTGCCACACTAGGAGCTGTGGCTGATGGTACCTCTGCTACCTCAGCCTTAGTTGACTTTTTTTTTGTAGGATCTACTAGATAAATAATATGCATAAGCACGCCTAACAAAATTAGAACGGCGAATACAATTGTCATATTGATGGCCATAATTAGCCACGGATTATCTGTCATACTTTCACCTCATTAATAGAGAACCATGATAGTAGAATCATGCAAGAAGCAAAGTGTGTAGTATGCCTCTAGGAAATAGTTTATAGAGGGATATTACCGTGTTTTTTCGGAGCACGGGTTTCGCGTTTACTTGCCAACATTGCTAATGCATTGATGATAGCAGGACGAGTATGTTTAGGTTCAATTACTACGTCAACGAATCCACGTTCAGCAGCTTTGTATGGAGTTGCGAACTCTTCTACGTATTTAGCTGTTTTTTCATCTTTATCTTCATCACGTTTGAAAATGATGTTCGCTGCACCAGCAGGTCCCATTACAGCGATTTCAGATGTAGGCCATGCATACACTTGGTCTGCACCCAAATCTTGGGAACACATTGCAAGATAAGATCCACCATATGCTTTACGAGTGATAACAGTAATTTTAGGTACTGTTGCTTCAGAGTAAGCATATAACATTTTCGCGCCGTGACGAATGATGCCGCCCCATTCTTGGTTTGTGCCCGGTAGGAAGCCCGGTACGTCAACGAAGTTTACAACAGGGATATTAAAAGCATCGCAGAAACGGATAAAGCGGGAAGATTTGTCGGATGCATTGATATCTAAGCAACCTGCCATTACGCGTGGTTGGTTAGCAATGATACCTACGCTTTGTCCAGCAAAACGTGCGAAACATGTAATAATATTTTGTGCGTAGTGTGGTTGTACTTCATAGTATTCACCATTATCTACTGTTGCACGAATCACATCAAACATGTCGTAAGGCATATTTGGATTGTCTGGAAGTAAAGTATTTAAACCTTCATCCTCACGAGCTGGGTCATCACCAGTGTCAACTAATGGAGTATCTTCCATGTTGTTGCTTGGTAAGAAGCTCAACAAGTAACGAATTTGTGCTAAGCAATCATCTTCGTTTTCTGTTGCAAAGTGAGCTACACCAGATACACTGTTATGAGCCATTGCACCACCAAGATCTTCTGCTGTTACTTCTTCTGCTGTTACAGATTTGATAACTGCTGGACCAGTGATGAACATTTGAGATGTATGTTTAACCATGTAAATGAAATCAGTCAATGCTGGAGAATATACCGCACCACCTGCACATGGTCCCATGATAACGGAAATTTGTGGGATAACGCCAGAAGCGTTCGTGTTTTCAAAGAAAATTTTACCGTAGCCAGCTAATGCGTCTACTGCTTCTTGGATACGAGCTCCACCGGAGTCATTAATGCCGATAATAGGAGCGCCCATTTTCATTGCCATACGTTGTGCTTTAACGATTTTAGCAGCATGCATTTCCCCAAGGGAACCACCTTCTACTGTGAAATCTTGAGCAAAAGCAAATACCAAACGTCCGTCGATAGTACCGTAACCAGTCACTACGCCTTCACCTGGTAATTCTTTTTTCTCTTGACCGAAGTTCACACAACGATGTTTAACGAATTGATCCAATTCAACGAAGCTATTGTCATCGAATAATTTCTCAATACGTTCACGAGCTGTATATTTACCGTTCGCGTGTTGTTTTTCCACGCGTTTTTCACCGCCACCTTGTTTTACAGTGGACAGCTTTTTATGCAATAATTCAATTTTTTCCTGAACCGTTGCCATTTTACACCTCCATAGAATATTTACGGATATAGTTTATTATTTCATACGTTGGCAAAGTTCTAATAAAACACCGCCAGTAGCTTTTGGATGAAGGAATGCAATTGCAGATCCACCAGCACCATAGCGAGGTTCTTCGTCGATTAATTGAACACCTTTTGCTTTTAAATCAGCAATCGCTGCTTTGATGTCATCAACGCGAAGTGCTACGTGTTGGATACCATTACGGCCACCATTTTTTTCGATGAAACGACCGATAGGGCCATCTGGAGTTGTAGATTCTAAGAACTCAAGTTCAGCATCACCGCAAGGGAAGAAGCTTACTTTTACTTTTTGTTCTTCAACTACTTCATCTTCTGGTAGATGTTCCATACCAAGTGCGTTTTTATAAAACTCTTTTGTTGCTGCCAAGTCAGATACACCGATACCGATGTGGTCTACTTGTAATACTTTGAATGCCATAATAACTCTCCTTTCAAATGAGCTGCAACTCGAAAGTGATTTTTGTCATCTTTCGATTACTTATATGATACCACGATATTAGATTTTTATCATTCTTTTTATTATCTTTTTAAGGACTTTTCTAATACCGAGTTAACAACACTATAAGGGTCATTAGTTCTATTATTAACAGCTGCTACATCTTGTTTGAAAGCGTCGCTTTCAACCACATGTTCATGAACATAACGCATAATTTGCTCATTGATCATCGCTACTAGTTCATCATGCGTACGTTCTGCACGGCGAGCTGCTAATTCTCCACTATCTTCAAGATATTCAAAGTGTTCATCTAGTGCTTCCACTAATTCATCAACACCTTCATCTTTACTAGCGATAGTTCTCTTAATTGGTGGTCTCCAATCAAGTTCACGAGAATCTAAATCTAGCATCATTTCAATTTCAACATTAAGCTTATCACAGCCATCGCGATCTGCTTTATTGATAGCGAATACATCGCCAATCTCTAAAATACCCGCTTTGATTGCTTGGATATCATCACCTAAACCTGGTACCAATACAACCAATGTAGTATCTGCATTTTTAACGATATCTACTTCAGATTGTCCAACACCTACGGTTTCTATGATAACAAGATCCATGCCAAATGCATCCATTAATTTAACAACATCTGCTGTTTTTTTAGATAATCCACCTAGGCTACCACGTGTACCCATACTACGGATAAATACATTTTCATTTAATGTCAAATCATTCATCCGAATACGGTCACCTAAAATAGCGCCGCCTGAGAATGGACTGGTCGGGTCAACAGCAACGATGCCGATTCTCTTACCTTGTTCTAGATAATGCTTAACCACTTTATCTGTCAATGTACTTTTACCAGCTCCTGGAGCACCTGTGATACCCAAGATACGAGCCTTACCAGTACGTGGATAGATAGATTTCATAATGTCGATCGCATTATCGTATTCATTTTCTACAGCCGTTATGGACCGAGCCAATGCAAGACGAGAACCTTCTAATAGTTCTTTGATTAAATCCATATTGTCACCGTCCCAATTATATATACGTCTAGGCTCGAACATACATGCCCGAGCCTAGCTCAAGTATATTATTTTACGTTAGCTTTGATGAATTCAATTACATCAGCTGTTGGAGTACCTGGTGTGAATACTGCGGATACGCCAGCTTCTTTTAAGCCAGGAATATCAGCGTCAGGAATAACGCCACCACCAACTACTAATACATCGCCCATGCCTTTTTCTTTAAGCATTTCGACGATTTTAGGGAACAATGTGTTGTGCGCGCCAGAAAGAAGAGATAACGCAACTACGTTAACGTCTTCAGAAAGAGCAGCTTCAACGATTTGTTCTGGAGTTTGACGAAGACCTGTGTAGATAACTTCGAAACCAGCATCGCGAAGTGCGCGTGCTACTACTTTTGCACCACGGTCATGACCATCAAGACCTGGTTTTGCTACGATTACTCTGATACGTTTTTCTGCCATGATGTTATACCTCCAAATAGGTTCGATTAATTATAGTGTGGAATGAGCTTGGTATTCACCGAATACGCCGCGCAATACGTTACAAATTTCACCTAATGTAGCATATGTTTTAACGGCAGCCAAGATTAATGGCATCAAGTTTACAGATTCATCTTCTGCACCAGCTTTTAATGCTGCTAATGCTGCATCAACTGCTGCTTGATCACGGTCTGCACGAACTTGTTGTGTTTTCTTGGATTGGTTGATACCTACAGAAGCATCGATGCGAAGAAGACCTTCAACTGGTTTTTCCTCAACTTGGAATTTGTTAACACCTACGATTGTACGAAGGCCAGATTCCACTTCCATTTGCCATTTATAAGCAGACTCTTGGATTTCTTTTTGGATGTAACCTTTTTCGATAGCTTCAACAGCGCCACCCATTTCATCGATTTTTTGGATGTATGCTTTAGCTTCTTCATAGATAGCATTAGTCATAGCTTCTACATAGTAAGAACCACCCAATGGGTCAACTACGTCAGCTAAACCGGATTCGTAAGCAACGATTTGTTGAGTACGAAGAGCGATTTGTACAGATGCTTCAGTTGGAAGAGCCAATGCTTCGTCACGAGAGTTAGTATGTAAGGATTGAGTACCACCCATTACAGCAGCTGCAGTTTGAAGAGCAACACGAACGATGTTGTTGTCAACTTGTTGTGCAGTCAACATGGAACCCGCTGTTTGAGTATGTACACGTAACATCATGGATTTAGGTTTTTTAGCACCAAAACGTTCTTTCAAGATATGTGCCCATAGACGACGGGATGCACGGAATTTCGCAACTTCTTCTAATACATTGTTGTGTGCATTCCAGAAGAAGGATAAACGACCTGCGAAATCGTCAACTTCTAAGCCAGCTTTAAGAGCTGCTTCGATGTATGCAATACCATCAGCAATTGTGAAAGCGATTTCTTGCGCAGCAGTGGAACCAGCTTCACGAATATGGTAACCGGAGATGGAGATAGTATTCCATTTTGGCACATATTGAGAGCAATATTCGAAAATATTAGTGATCAAACGCATGGATGGTTTTGGAGGGAAGATGTAAGTTCCGCGAGCTGCGTACTCTTTCAAAATATCATTTTGAATTGTACCGCGAAGTTCAGTGGAAGGTACACCTTGTTTTTCAGCAACTGCAATGTACATAGCAAGAAGTACAGATGCAGGAGCGTTGATTGTCATAGAAGTGGAAACTTTACCTAAGTCGATACCTTGGAACAAGATTTCCATATCTTTTAAGGAGTCAATCGCAACACCTACTTTACCAACTTCGCCTTCAGCCATAGCGTCGTCAGAATCGTAACCGATTTGTGTTGGTAAGTCGAATGCGCAAGAAAGACCAGTTGCACCGGACTCGATTAAGTAACGGTAACGTTTGTTGGACTCTTCAGCAGTTGCGAAACCAGCATACATACGCATTGTCCAGAAACGGCCACGATACATAGTAGGTTGCACACCACGAGTGTAAGGATAGAATCCTGGGAATCCAAGATCACGTTCATAATCAAAACCTTCTAAATCAAGCGGTGTGTATACCGGTTGTTCTGGTAAGTTTTGACGAGCAGGTACTTTCTCACAGTTTTTAGCGTACGCTGCATCATATTCAGCAAGTTTGGCTTTTAAGTTGTCATTAGCCATGTCATCATCCTCCTATAAAATTAACCTTGTTTTTTCATGCTTCCTGTTTCAGTGAAGCGTTTATGCCAAGAAAGAGCTTCATCTAATAAGATAGGTGTATGGGCGCCATTTGTCTTTTCAATAGCTCTTTCGAGGTAGTTAAGTAATTCTTGTTTGTAGTCTGGGTGAGCACAGTTTTCAATGATTTTGTATGCTCTTTCAATTGGAGCCAAACCACGAACATCGGCAATACCTTGTTCTGTACAGAATACTTGTACATCATGTTCCGTATGATCAATGTGAGATACAAAAGGAACGATGGAACTGATGTCTCCGCCTTTTGCTACAGAGTTCGTACAGAAAATGGAGATATAACCATTTCGAGTGAAGTCCCCGGAACCACCGATACCATTCATCATTTTGCTACCCATGATATGAGTAGAGTTTACATTACCGAAGATATCGAATTCAATCGCTGTATTCATAGTGATAACACCAAGTCTACGAGCTAAGCCAGGGTTATTGGAAATCTCTTGTGGGCGCAAGAGAATATGTTTGCTGTATGTTTCAATATTGTCATAGAAGCGTTTCAATCCATCTGGGGATGGGGATAATGCTGTACCAGAGCAATCTGTTACTTTACCTGCATCGATTAAGTCCAACATACCATCTTGGATAACTTCTGTGAAAATGGATAGGTTTGTGAAAGGACCTTCAGCCAAGCCAGACACAACAGCATTTGCTACAGAACCTACGCCGGATTGTAATGGCAATAAGTTTTCAGGTAAACGACCTGCTTTTACCTCTTCTAAGAAGAAGTTAATCAAATGTTGACTCATCGCTTTTGCATCATCATCAATTGGTGCTAATGGACGAGTTGTGTCAGGTACATCACATGGAACGATAGCTACGATTTTCGCAGGATCACATGGGATGTAATCTGTTCCGATACGATCGCCAGCCGCTTTGATTGGGAATGGCTCACGGTATGGAGGGTCTTGTGGTTCATAGATATCGTGCATACCTACCAAAGACATTGGTTGAGATACGTTTACTTCTACGATAACTTTTTTAGCTTGGCTCACAAATGTTGGAGAGTTACCAACGGATGTACTAGGAACGATACCACCATCTTCACGGATGCAAACCGCTTCAATGATAGCTACGTCAGTGTCACCGAAGAAACCATACCGGATTTGTTGAGCCATTTGGCTAAGGTGCATATCAATATAACGAATTTTTTGGCTATTCAAAGCTTTACGAGTATCGTTATTTGTTTGATATGGGAAACGACGACGAATACCGTTTACACGAGTTAATGCTCCGTCTGCTTCATCACCAACTGATGCACCAGTCCAAAGATCGATTTGGAAAGGTTCCGTTTCCATGCGTTTTGCTAGAGCCAATGGCACTGCTTTAGGGTAACCAGATGGTGTAAAACCACTGATACCTACATGGTCTCCTGGATTAATCAATTTAGCTGCTTCTTCTGCTGTAGTAATTTTTGCTTGCAACGCTGCGCCTTGCACGCGATCTAAAATGTCGATCATACTACCATCTCCTTTAGTTTGAATGACTTATTCAGCTATCTAACAATCACACTATACATTCAATTCTTTTATTTCTATTATGAAAGAAATTTCTTACTTACAAAACTGTTACAGAAATATAAGATTAAATATCTACTCAAAGTGTGACATTTGTTAATTCTCATAAATACTACTCATTTTTCTTATTATTGTCAACCATATATGTAAATATATGCATAATAGGCATACAGAATAGATAAATCCAATGTGAGTATAACTTTTTGTTATACCCTTTATCTACCTATATCTATAAATATTGGTGTAGTACAACTTTTTTCGATATTTTAATTCTTACGCATACACTCTATTTATGTTTATGCATTTCTGTGTGTTATATTATTCATAACTAACAGTTATTTGCTTTTATTCTTTTTTGTTATTTCCCCAAATCGTATTTCTTAATCCGCTTCATAGTCTGCGTTAAAACTATATCACTCATGATACGTTCACACTTTATTTCTTAACCTTACTGCCAAGAAATACTCTTTTATAATTGACAACTCAGCATTCTCATTCGTCTATAGGTATTGATGTATGTAACTATTGTTATAGCCCTCATACACTATAAATACAATGACTACCACATATAAAAAGTATAGAGATAGTCATAAGACCGTCTCTATACTTTTAAGTTTTATATTATTTTTTATTTCGTATGACACTCATAGAAAAGCCTAATAGTTGCCACAAGACCATACTTACTTGCTGACTATATAAAGCATGATCAAAGAGACCGCTTACCAAAACAACTACTGTAATCAAGGTCATACTATAGCGATATGGAATGGCAAGGTACTTTTGTTTTTGCACATTTCTACTATGCCCTAATAAAATTGCTAACAACAAGCACAAGGAAATCGGGCCCGTTTCCGCAGCCACTTGCAAATACAAATTATGAGCATGATAGATGATGACCGTTGGATCTTGGATAAAGTAATTATAGTCTGGATAGGTCATCCAAAACGCATCCCAACCAATACCAAAGATAGGAAAATCTTCTATCATGTACATAGTACTATCCCACAATGCCCACCGGAGCATGACCGATGTATCTTGCCCACTAAAGAGAGACCATAATCGACTGGATACTTCCCCATGGTAAAAGAATAACACTAACGGCACTACTAGAAGAGCATATAATAATCGTCTCTCTACGCAAATACCTGCCACAAATACAACAACAGCCAAACTAAGCCACATACCTCTCGAATAGGTCAGCACAAGGCATAGCAGCATAAATAGAACAGCTAATGCCATACAAGCAAAGCGTTTCCAATCTTTAGCTTTCAATACCTGCATCGTTCCTAATCCACTAACGGATAGGACAAACAATAAATACTCGCCCAATAAATTAGGGTTCTGTAACGTACCATACATGCGCCGCATGAGTCCTGGAAAATGAACATTATCCACCCATTCATGAATATGCTCCGGAATCATATAAAAATACTGATATCCCGCACCTAAGCACACAAGAACCCCAGTCATACAAAATAAGAACAAAAATGTTTTCTGCCGTAATTCATTATCTATATAATATGTCATCAACCAATAGATACTGCCATACATGCCTATATGGTATAACCAGCTCATAGCCGACCATTGTATATTCATGGAATTAACGATAGAAAATCCCGTCCAAAGAATAAATCCCAAAACTGCCCATTGTAACCAATGTAAAGCCCCAGAAAATCGTTGCCTATCAAATAGTAATGCCAGTATCCCCGCCACAAGGACAAGAATATTGCCACCTATGGGTAATAAAGGAATGCACACGGTGGCTCCATAGAGGAGGTAGACTATCCATTGATCTATAGATAGCCTGCGTAGGGCATCCATTAGTGCCCCATCTCTTGGGCGAGCCATTGTTGCACGTCACCAAGAATGTATAAGGATCCCACCACAGCGATGATATCACCTTCTTTAGTTGTTTTCATAGCATGGTCTAAGCCCTCTTGGATTGTCTCCATAGGATCTGCTTGGACGGGCATTTGTTTTGCCAATTGTTCTGGTGCAATGCCTCGTGGTGTTGGTGCTGGCACCGTAATAACACGGTCTTTTTGTCCCACTAAATAACTAACCATAGTAGATACATCTTTATCTTCCAAAATAGAAAGCACCACTGTTTTCGGTTGTCCTGGATACAGTTCATTATATGTCATAGAAAAGGCTTCTGCTCCGCTCGCATTATGAGCCCCATCTAAAATGATTGTCCTGCCATGGACTTTGAAGGTTTCAAATCGTCCTGGCCAAGTAGCACGAGCTAAGCCTTCACGGTACGTTTCTTCGCTCACCGCTGGCTCTTTGTCTTTCAAGATTTGTAATACCCTTGCCGCACAGGCTAAGTTTAGGGCTTGATGAATACCATGCATAGATGTGAAGAGCATGTCTTTATGGCCTGATTTATCTTTTACAGTAATCATTTGTCCCATCGCCATGGCACTGCGACTATCAATGGTAAAATCTTCGTTGAACACATGGTATTTCACACCTAAGGATTTTGCCGTTTCTTTAATCACATCAAGAGCGCCGCCTTGAGCTGCCGTTACCAACGGTACACCTTTCTTGATAATACCTGCTTTATGGCGAGCAATCTCCTCTACTGTATCTCCACAATACGCTTGATGGTCGATGGTCACATTTGTAATCACCGCCACTTCTGGAGTAATGACATTGGTAGAATCCAATAATCCACCTAACCCCACTTCAATGACAGCGTAGTCTACTTCTTGATCTTGGAAGAACAAGAATGCCGCTGCTGTTAAGATTTCAAATTGTGTAGGCGCTTCCACACCGCGGTCCATGATGGCTTTCACAGCATGGCTGACACGCTCAATCAAATCAGCAAAGGCCTCTTCTGTGATATATGCCGTATTCACACGCATGCGTTCCGTATAGGATTGCAGGTGCGGGGACGTAAATGTCCCCACTCGAAGACCGCTCATGTACAATCCATAGGTAATATAGGTAGAAACGGATCCTTTCCCATTCGTCCCCGTCACATGGATGGTTTTATATGTATGTTGTGGATTTCCTAGCTCTTCTAATAGCGCTGTAATCCGTTCTAATCCTGGATGAATCCCAAAGGAGGCTACCTCTTCTAGGTAGGCAATCGCTTCCGTATAATTCATGATGGATCTCCTTATGCTAATGTTTTTAAGAACTCTTCACGTTCGTTCAAGGCTTGTTGTTTTTGTTTGTATTCTTCCAATTTTTCTTTTTCTTTTGCTACTACCGCTTCAGGAGCTTTCGCTAAGAATCCTTGGTTGTTCAATTTTCCTTCTAAACGGGCGATTTCTTTCAATACTGTGGCTTGTTCTTTGGCGATACGTTCTTTTTCTTTGTCTGCGTCAATTAAATCTTTCAACAACAAGTACACTTCTAACCCGTTCACCACAGTTACTGTAGCGTTTTCTGGTTTTGGCGCATCCGGTGAAAGTATTGTCACTTTTTCTGCCCAACCTAAGGTATGGAAGTAATCACCATGTGTTTCTAAGATACCTTTCAATTCTTCTGTAGCTGGCACTAAGATAACTTCAGAACGTTTACCCATTGGTACATTCATTTCTGCACGCATGTTACGAATACCTTTGATACCGTCCATCATCACATTCATATATGCTGCTGCAGAGCTGAACCCTTCCATAGATAATGTACTTGGCCATGGAGCGACCATGATGCTCTCTCCTTCATGTGGCAAATGTTGCCAAATATGTTCTGTTACGAATGGCATGAATGGGTGCAATAATTCCATCATATGACGAAGGATGGATACCAATAGGTATTGAGCTGTTTGACGGTCACGGCCACCTTCTTTGTTGTACAAACGAGGTTTCGCTAATTCAATGTACCAGTCGCAGTACGTATTCCAAATGAAATCGTATACAGCGCTCGCTGCTTCTCCTAATTCAAATTTATCAAGGTTATTCGTAATGTTAGTTACCGTTTTATTGTATTCTTCTAGAATCCATTTATCTGCTAATGTGTAGTCGTCTGCGCTTGGTACGAAGCTTTCATCAAAACCTTCCAAATTCATCAACACAAATTTAGAGGCATTCCAAATTTTGTTGGCAAAGTTACGATTTGCTTCCACACGTTCCATGTAGAAACGCATATCGTTGCCCGGTGTATTGCCTGTTACCAAGGTAAAGCGCAACGCATCGGCACCGTATTCTTCGATCACTTCTAATGGATTGATACCATTGCCCAAGGATTTACTCATTTTGCGACCTTGGCTATCACGTACTAGGCCATGAATGAATACGTGTTTGAAAGGAATTTCTTCTTTAAATTCTAAGCCCATGAAAATCATACGAGCTACCCAGAAAAAGATAATGTCATACCCTGTTACCATGACGCTAGTTGGATACCAATGTTTCACTTCCTCTGTATTGTCAGGCCAACCCATCGTGGCAAATGGCCATAACGCAGAGCTGAACCATGTATCTAGTACGTCTGGATCTTGTTCTACTTTGCCATGGCAACATGGACATTCTGTCAATGTTTCTGTCGTTACAATCGTTTCCCCACAATCTTGGCAGTACCACGCTGGGATACGATGTCCCCACCACAATTGACGAGAAATACACCAATCACGAATAGACTCTAACCAGTTGGTATATGTTTTAGTAAAACGTTCTGGTACAAATTCAATAGATTTATCACATACCACTTCTAAGGCAGGTTTTGCCAATGGCTCCATAGATACAAACCACTGTTTCGACACCATAGGTTCTACTGTCGTGTTACAACGAGAACAATGACCTACACTATGACCATGTTCTTCCACTTTTTCTAATAAACCTTGAGCCTCAAGTTCTGCTACTACTTGTTTACGCGCTAATTCACGAGGCATGTTCACAAAGTGACCTGCTCCTGCATTCATAGTGCCATCTGGGTTCATCACCACGATGCTTTCTAAATTATGGCGTTGTCCCATTTCAAAGTCATTAGGGTCATGAGCTGGAGTGATTTTTACGCAACCAGTACCGAAAGATTGATCTACGTATTCATCGGCAATGATTGGGATATGACGATTCACGAATGGAAGCAATAATTCTTTGCCTACTAAATGGGCATAGCGCTCATCGTCAGGGTTCACCGCTACGGCTACGTCACCAAACATTGTTTCAGGACGAGTTGTGGCTACCGTCAAGAATACATCTTCCTCACCGATTACAGGATATTTTATATGCCATAAATGACCATTTTCATCTTCGTGTTCTACTTCAATGTCAGACAGGGCAGTCAAACAATTAGGGCACCAGTTAGTGATCCGTTCACCACGATAGATTAACCCTTTTTCGTACAATGCTACGAATACTTTTAATACTGCTTCATGGTAGCCTTCATCCAAGGTAAACCGCTCTCTCGTCCAGTCACAAGAAGCACCTAAACTACGGATTTGTTTTACGATGGTGCTACCGTACTCTTGCTTCCACTCCCATACACGTTTCAAGAACTCTTCACGACCTAAATCATGACGAGATTTTCCTTCCGTTTTCATGATATTTTCTTCTACTTTTACTTGCGTTGCAATCCCTGCATGGTCTGTACCAGGCATCCACAATACATTGTAGCCTTGCATACGTTTCGTACGAATCAAAATATCTTGCAATGTGTTATCAAGGGCATGACCCATGTGCAATTGACCTGTTACATTTGGTGGCGGTAACACAATACTGAAAGGCTCTTTATTCGTATCTACTTCTTCGTGAAAGTACCCTTTCTCTTCCCAATATGTATACCATTGTTGTTCAATCTCTTTTGGATTGTAAGTTGTGAGATTTCTATATTCTTTCATATGTCCTCCTATATATTGAATATATCACCAAGTTACCACTGTTCTGTACAGCAAAACTGTGAATATCCCTCCCATATATACAAAAAAGACCCCTCGTCCATTAGGACGAAAGGGTCTATACTTCCGCGGTACCACCTAGATTATTGCCGTAGCAATCACTCATTATCGTTAACGCTGATCAGCGGGCACACTTACTCTAGTTCACCATGCCAACTCCGAGGCTACCCTCTTTCTATTACATACATTGTTCCACCAACCCAATGCTCTCTGTGATGCGTTCAAAAGATTTTTCCTCTTCTTAGTTATTATCTATATAGTATTAGTATACGTGAAAGTATGTAACACCGTCAATATATGAAACTGCAAAACTATCTACTTTGCAAAAGACACATTCATTTCATCTAAAGACTTCGTCAAACTAGGCACATACACTTTCAAAAATAGATCTACCTCTGGTAATTGCATCTGTACTAATCGCTTGTAAATCGTATCATAAGCCGCATTGAATTCATTATTACCAGCGGCTTTTTCCGCCACGCATTTCATAAATGCTGATAAGGTGTCCGCTGCTTTCACAAGTACTTCGTATTCCTCTGGCACAGATACTAAGGCTTCCTCATAGGCTGGTTGCACCGGTTCTGGCAACGTACGCCATAAGGTTTCATTCGCCAACTGTTCCACTTCCCCATATAGAGCACGCAATTTAGGGTTAAAATATTTCACTGGGGTGGGCATATCTCCTGTGAATACTTCACTCACATCATGATACATAGCAAGCACCGCCAATCGATTCACATCCACAGTTCCCTCAAAATATGTATTCCGAAGCACTCCTAGTTGATGGGCAATCATAGCCGTTTCTAAACTATGACCTTGCAAGTTTTCTACTTCGGTATTGCGCATCAAGCTCCAACGCTGAATATATTTCATACGCCCTAAAAGGGCAAAAAAATGACTTTCTTCCATGGTACACGCCTCCTTAATCCATTATATTCATTATACAAAAAAAAGCCCATTACCGCTATTCCGGTAATGAGTTGTTTAGTACATCCCAATAGTTATTATGTTAATCTCTGATTTATAAAATATACTAAAATCAATATCCCCTATGTTCCGTTTTATGGTACTATAACTATATACTGACAGACTTTATTGCTCACTAACTACAGATATACTGAAAGGAGCTCACATGGCAGGAAATACAAATTTTTTTGCTACTAGCGATGAAACAGAATCCCGCTTTTACCGATTCTTAGATTTAATCGCTAAAGGTGGTGTGTATAAAAGTGCAGACAAGGATTTCCATCCTTTTAAAGGTACTTCCTATCAGGAGAAAACAAAGCAAGCTCATTTTTTTATGGATGCCTTATCGCCGCAATCACTGTACGAATTTTCCTATGGTCGCGCTAAGCTATTAACATTACCCGGTCTAAGCTATTCACCTTACAACCTAAATCCCTTAGCCTTTGCCCATGCAGTACGTAAAATGTTGCCTACAGACCTTCGTCGTAGTCTATTGTTATACCATCTAATCGCCACAAAAGATGTGGAAAACGATGAGTCTGTTATCAATGTCTATCAAAACGGCTTGCAATACCCTATGTCATATTATGCTAGCCATCCAGATATAACTCCTAAGGATGAATCCTTGTTAACAACTAAAAACCTAAGACGGTACTTAACGTCTATGCACCAAGATATACTGTTGACTCAAGATGCGAGCAACGAGTCCATGATTAATAGCACGCAACTATTCGACAGCGCCTTCCATATGCTCCAAGCGATGGGAGTCATAGCTCCTCATCGTACCACCAAAGATGCATACGATATCACACCTAACCCAATCAGTGAATCCAACCTCACCGAAGAAGAGCGAAAAGAATTAGTCTATGCCTTAGACTTTCAAAAATATCTATCTCCCATATCATCCTATGCTCATTATGTACAATTTAAATTATCCTTGAGAAGTTTAGACGATGATGCGCCGGAAGATATCCTCAGTGATATCCATGCTATGCAGGTACCACCAGTACCTTCCCCCATTTTAGTACGTCAAGTGCCCCCTTTCAAAACACTACTAGATGACAAACGATTGTCTTCTTTAGCTGGTATGAATACATGGACTACGGTAGCAACCATTGATCGGAGCAACCCTAAATCCACTTCCAAATTACACACCACTAAAACGATTGTGCATATAGATAGCCTTGAAGAACATCGAAATGATTCTAGAGAATACATATACAGCACTAGCAAGCATGGTCGGCCTATGTCACCCATTTCATTAGATGCCATACATCACATCGACCTATACCCATCTACACCGCATTCACGAAAGCAGGCTAAAGCACCTACTACCTATACGGTGTACTTCGCATTTCATTCCTCCCCTTACAACGGGACGGATTTACAACAAGCCTTACATCAATTCCGCACCAAACGCCTATCCATTAATTGCATACACGAAAATTCAATAGAAGATTGCCCATTTCTTGTGAAAGTCACCTACCTAGAACCATCTGCAGTATTACCATTGCTCTATCAATGGGGACCTTATCTTCATTTTGTCACCTCCACGGGAGAACCACTCACAGAAGAGGACTTACAAAGAGAACCTATCAAAGCATTACAAAACATGGTATTAACTAGAGTAAGGAGTATCGTAGCCCATTATGAATCCTAATCCATTTCTTCAATCCTATACGAATCCAGACCACACTTCAGTCGGTGCCTATACATTTTATTATATCCGGTTCATTCAACTTCTCCATTTCATTTATGTAGATCGCTTGAATTGTGATGATCTGAAGGTAGAATATAATCATTTAGACCCTCAAGAAATCACTGCTTGGTTGCTACAGGACTATCAACATACTATGGACAATGGCAGTGCTACAGACATAGTAGAGAAAATAATTGAGTTATTCTTTCACCCTAGTACCGAAGCAGGAAAAGTACAGCCTTATTTTATTCCTCACATGCCAGATCCCTATCTGTTCACAGACCGTGAGATCCTAGCACTGTATCTGCTCATTCACGATGAACGGATATTCCCATTCCTATCACAATCAGTGCGAGATAAACTAGACACTGCTATAGAGCAATATCCCTTTCATCATACGTTCAAAACGATCCTAGAGAACTATCAATCTACTCGGCCCGTAACGCAAATCGATGCCCCTATCTTAGACATAACGCACACAGTATTCCGTACCATTATAGAAGGGTCGCATACGGTAGAAATTACAACCACAGCTGGTAACCATATCGTAACCCCTTGTCATTTACGATACTTTGCAAATACCGAGGACTATCACCTGCTAGGATTGCTCAGTGAAAGAGAATACATCTATGTCCCTGTGAAAGATATCCAAAATATTTGCCTTCGACCAGACAAGCCTGTATCCAACCGTTACACCATACTTACAGAGTTACTAGAAAAGGATGCCTTCACTCTCAAACTACGTGTAACGAACGATAAAAATGCACTAGAACGGGCCTATCATCTATTTGCAGATTACACAAAAGAAACTACCTTAGTAGAAACTATACTCGATGACGAAGATGAATTACAAGATCATACCTATCATCTGAATATCACCTATTATCCATTTGACGAAGATGATATCTATCAAAAGATACTCGCTCTCAGCGCCATGGTGACGGTCTTGGAACCTATCTCCATACGGGAACGAGTCCTACAACACTTTACCACTTTCCTAGAACGATGGGGGTAACCTACATCCCGATTAGACACCTCTACTACACCCATAGGGAGCTACCTAGTACCCTAACCATAGATTCAACCATAGGAGGATTCATGACAACTCAAAACTCATACTTTGCCCCTACTACACTACGTAGTGGTGGCTATGTAGATATACACAATTCTGCCATTACTGTAACCTATGACATGCCCTATTATGCCATCAGTACGAGCCCTTTCAACGGTGGCTTGCACCATGTCATGGCTGTGCGCAATCAACAACTCACATTTTTCGTCAACGATGAAAGTGAATTACCTGGTGGATCCACGTCTGCTTATTTAGCAAAAGAATGCGTACAGTTAGACTTGCCCATCCATTTTTGTACAGCCTTATTGACTAGCGCCTCTATGGAGCGACATGCCTATGTATGCTTACAAGAGGGAAGCATCATAGTCGAAGTCATTGCTACAGCAGGTGTTGAAAAAACAGCGCATCGAGCAGGCGATGGATATACATACTACGAAAAAGATGGCACCTTCCATGCTGGAGGCACCATCAACCTATTAGTATTTACCAATTGCGCCCTCACCGACGGGGCTCTCACAAAATCATTGCTAACTATAACGGAAGCCAAAACCGTAGCACTCCAATCCATGGGGATCACTAGTATACTATCCGGAGAGCCTGCCACTGGCACATCTACAGATGGCGTCATCATGACCATCGACCCAAACGGAGAACTCCTCACAGACTCAGGCACGTTCTCTCAATTTGGCGATACCTTAGCCAAAGCCGTGCGAAGTGCTATAGAAAAAGCATTAGAAAACACAGCTACCTTGGATCTATAAATATTATGGGCTTATTTGCTACCATTCCGTTAACCTAGACCTCCATAGACTTCATAGCAGAACAAGAGGGAACTTAATAGAGTGTAAATAGTTTCTCTAAATCTTCTCGACTTCGTTCTTGTTGTAACGCCAACATCAAAAGTATTCTAGCTTTCACAGGTGACAAAGAATCGCTAACGATTAATCCCTCTTTCACATCTGATGAATTACTGGACACAATACCATTTCCAATGCGAGATGATCGTACTTTGGGAATGGTAATTTTTTTGAGCGTATCTCGTACAGCCTGTGGCAATGTGCCATGCCCAAAACCACCCACAATTAACCCTTGTGATCGACTCGCTACCATAGTGAGTATTTCTGTATCCATACCTCCATAGAGATTCACAATTCCCACTTGTGGCAATTCCACTTCCTCATGCAAAATAAATTCGCTGTCACTTGTATGCTTACGACACGGAGTATAGTAAAAATAAGCTTTTTCATTTTGTACGCAACCCATATGACCTAATTGGGCATTTCCAAAGGTAGCCACATCAGTAGTGTGTAGCTTTGCCACCTCTCTAGCGCTATCAATGTAGCCATTCATGACCACTAATACCCCCTGGTTCCAAGCATTTTCACTGCGTGCTACTTGTACTGCTTGCAGCAAATTCACTGGACCATCCGCACTGAGTGCTGTAGCAGGACGCATGGAGCCAGTCATCACAACCGGTTTCTTCGTATGCACCGTCAATTGCAAGAAATATGCAGTTTCCTCCATCGTATCTGTGCCGTGGGTAATAACAATACCACCTATATCATCTCGCTCAGCCACTTCATTCACAAGTAGTGCTAAGCGTACCCAACGATAGGGGCTCATTTCAGAACTATCGATATTAGAGAATTGTACACTTTCAAACGGGCCATACCCCTCCAAGGCTGGCACAGCTTGCATCAAATCATCCACGCCTATGGATCCCGATCTATATTCCGTTAATGCACTAGACCCATTTCCTGTACCTGCAATGGTGCCTCCTGTGCCTATCATCATAATCTTTGTATCCTTCATGTGGTAACCTCCTTTGAAATCACTATTTTTATTATAGCATTCCTTGGCACACCATTGACATAAACTTTCATCATAAAAGAATCCTTTATTCTTATATTGACCCCTTACGGCTAATAGAGTATAGTTATTTTATTGAGTATTTTATCCATCCTAAGAAAGGGTTTATTATGACACATACTAACTATACAACGAATGTATTACACTGGTTCCGTGAAATCAGTCAAATCCCTCGTGAATCTGGCAATGAGCAGGGTATTAGCGATTTTCTAATGCAATTTGCCAAAGATAGAGGTTTAGAGGCAGAGCAAGACGAAGAATTAAACGTAATCATCCGTGCTAATGCAACTGCTGGCTATGAAAATCATCCATCTATCATTTTACAAGGTCATATCGATATGGTGGCAGAAAAATCTGACACATCCACTCACGATTTTTCCAAGGACCCGATCGAGCTGATTGAAGAAGGTGAATGGTTACACGCCAACGAAACTACTCTAGGTGCCGATAATGGCATCGCTGTGGCGATGGCACTGGCCGTGCTAGATGATCAAACCATCCCGCATGGTCCCTTAGAATGTCTATTTACTACTAATGAAGAAACAGGTATGAATGGCGCTATGGCTGTGAAAGGTGACCGCCTACACGGACAATATTTGCTCAATATCGATACAGAACAAGAACATGAATTTATTGTAGCCTGTGCTGGGGGCTGTCGTTTGGACCTTACCTTACCAACGAACGCTGTACCAACACCAGCTGGATTAACTGCTTTGAAAGTCTCCGTAGATGGACTTCATGGTGGGCACTCTGGCATTGAAATTGGCGAACAACTAGGTAATGCTGTGACAATCCTAGCTCGCTTATTAGTGGAAGCACAACAAGAGTCCCCTATTTCTTTAAGCCATTTTACAGGTGGTTCTAAACATAATGCGATTCCTCGCTTTGCAGAGGCAACGATTCTTTGCCAACCTGCTGATGCAGACGCATTACAAGCTCATATCCAAGCCAACGCTGAGATTATTCGTCATGAATTATCTCCACAAGATCCAAATCTACAAGTGAAAGTCACTCCTTGTGACACACCTGCTACAATCTATAGCGATGAGCAAGCACATAGCTTCTTGCAATTCTTGTACTTAGCACCTCATGGTGTATTTGGTATGAGTAAAAAGTTAGAAGGCTTAGTAGATACCAGTAACAATATCGCTATCGTCGAAGATAATGACACACAATTAGATATTCTTATCTCCGTACGTAGCTTGACTATGAGTCAACTAGCTTACCTACGTGACCGCATCATGACATTGGCAAAAGTACATGGCTTCACTGCTTCCGAGCAAGGTCGTTACCCCGCTTGGGAATACGAACGCGGTAGCCGTTTAGAAGAACAAGCGATCGCTCTATACAAAGAGGTAATCGGTGTAGAACCTCATGTAACAGCCGTGCATGCAGGCCTTGAATGTGGCTTATTAAAAGCACAATTACCAAACACACAAATGATTAGCTTTGGTCCTACTATCTTAGGCGCTCATACACCAAAAGAACGGTTACACTTGCCAGCAGTAGATACAGTATCCAAATTCTTATTAACTTTATTAGAAAAATTACAATAATACTATCAACAAGGGGAGTCGCTATGCGGTTCCCCTCTGTTATATACATATTAGCTTTGTGTATTGCATAACACAGCAAAAGAGCTGTACTCACATGTCACATAGACATGCTAGTACAGCTCTTTTTATAATCATCTTACTGGGTCCACTACCTAAGCTACCTGCCAATAGTTCTAGTTATTACGCAAGAACCCCAGTTGACCTAAAACCTCTAATGTATTATCTACCACAGTACGGCCTTTTAACGCCACCACTTCACCAGATGGTTTCGTTTCATCTACTTTCAAAATTTCATCAGCTACTTTGTATAGCTCTTCTAACGTTTTTGGCATTTCTAATTGTTTCATCATCAGCACATGCGCGGAGTTAAATCCTGTAATGCTGTCATTGTACAAATCGGAGATGTTAATAAATCTGGATCCACCTCGATCCACAACAGTTTGTACATAATTCGCCATCTCTTTTGGCACTGTGGACACACCTTCTTTGAATGTGGTGATTTCTTTTTTCTCTGTCACAGGTGCAATAAATCCACACAACAAGAAACGAATCAACATGCTATATAATTCCACATCATCATGCTCTGTATCATCTTGTAGTCGTTTTAGATCTGCTTTACAATCAGCAACGGTGAACATTTCTCCTTTACGACATTGATTAACAATGGCTTGTTCTACCATATTTGTTGTATCTTGTAACTCCTTACCCTTATTGATCATACCGAAATAGAGGGAATCAAGAGTGGTAATTAAAAACTCTTCATTATGACGTAGTAAATGAGCTTGTGACTCATGGCATAATAAGGAACGACGGAATTGGGTATCGAAATAGAAATCTAGAATTTGTTCTTTCGTATTCCAATCTCCACCAGACATAGCTTCAATTAATTCTCTGCGTTCTTTTTTCATCCACGTAATAGCAGACAGTTGGAAATCTGTATCCGCTACATAGACTAATTTATGTTTGTTAGCGCGGCCAATAAAATCCGTTATATATACAGGGTCATTAATAGGCTCTAAATATTCGTGAGCAATATAATATGTTTTATGATCTAACGCAGAATCAAAGCTATCTGTTTTCCAGCCTAATTTAGGTACCACATCCTTAGAGCCTTTGATAAGCTCATTCATATGATGTACGAAGGAAATCCCTTTTTCTGTGCGAGGTAATAAATCCATATCCTGATCATACCGTGTAGCAAAGAGCATCATCTCTCGCACTTGATCCAATCGATGCCAACCTGGATATACATTATAAGAAACGTAGGCTACCCCACGCTCGGACAAATTCACATTACAGATCTCTAAAATTTTTTCTTTCACCACATCTGGCACCCAAGACCAAATACCATGAACGATGATGTAATCGAAGGTACCAAAATCTTTGTCAATTTTTAGAATATCTTGTTCTATCAGTTTTACATTTTTTAAATCAATAGCTGTAATGATTTCATTGCCGATTTCAATTTGAGACCCACTAAGATCCACCCCTACAAAAGATGCCTCTGGATGATACACAGCTTGACCGATGATGTTACCACCCATAGAACAACCTAGTTCTAATACTCGAGCCTCTTTCGCTGGCACTGGATTCAATCCCCATAATTTTGCCTTTGCCTCTAAACTGTTTACAGAGGTTACACCAAAGGATTTAGACGGATATACCAATTCATTATAGGAGTCCTTTAAATGTTTAATCACGGCCGTTTCTTCTTTAGAAATTGTTGTTTTCTTGTTTACGTTCATTATCAATGCCTTTCTTACTAATTGATTTGTATATATACTTTCATTTGCACTGCTATACTCTAACCATATGTAATGTAATCAATTTATTATAACAGACCACCACAACTTTTACTAATATCCTATAAACATTATTGACAAATTTTCTTATAAAATATGCAATACTTGTAAAAGTATAACAATCGTGTAAATGGCAAATCCCACATATAGAATATGTAATATCCGGTTCACTATAACCTCTAGGTCCATACGCCCCTTTTTAAATAGTCTTTCATGGCGTACTAAAAAGAGATCTGGTTGACGAGAATTAGACGCACTTAGGACAATGCGATAGGCCTCGATGGCAGAACGAATGCCCACTACAATACTTACGCAAACGAGACCAACTAATAAAGTATCTAGCCATTGAGGCTCACGTATGAAACCTTTCACTAGCAAAATGCCTAATACATCTGCAGCCCCTGTAAAAATGATTCCGCTCATGGCCAAAACAGCCACTGCCTTAGGCGAAATAAAGTTTAAAACCTCCTGCAATGCATGACCCGCATTCTCGGCTTTTTCCTCTTTTGACTCCGATTGTATCCATCTGTGAATTGACCACAATTGGTATATGGTCCATGCTGTTAAATACGCTAAATACATGTGTAGTTCTGTCATACAATCCCTCCATCCTGCTTTACTCACTCAAATTTGATATGCTAACTTCTAAATATCTTAAGGTCTCCTCCCTTTTATTTTCTAAACTTTATCTTTGATGTACTAGCATCTATACACCAAATAAATCTACATTATACGCAGATAGTTCGGCGAATCTTCTATAATCCATACTAACACAGTACGTTAAAATGTACTACTAGAAAATGATTCATGATGTCGTTAGAAACTCATTTATTTGTCGATTGTAAGACTAATACAATCATTTCCTTTACTAATGAAAGAATACCTAGCCTACTAGATAGGTTAGGTATTCTTAGTCCTTTAGAAAAGTATTAATGTCCTTCTTTAACTTGGAAGATTTCCCCAGTAACAGCATCAATTTTAATTTCTACTTCACGTGTTAAGGTTTCCCCATCGATTTCATAATGAGCACGTCCATGATCTGTATCGAATTTAACTTTTTCAATGCGATAGTCAGGGTATGCTGCTTTAAAGATTTCCATCGCTTTTTCTTGCGTAATTTGAACTTGTTGCTGTGTTGCTTGTGGCGCTACGGCTCCAGTTTGTTGTACAGTACCATTTGTCGTTCCTGTTGGTGTTCCATTCACCACGGGAGCTACTTGAACTGCCCCTTTTACAGCGGGGATAGCACGTGTGTACTGTTCACGGTCTTGATACCAAAACCACCCCATAGCACATGCCGTCACAATGGCGCCTACAAAAAAAGAAATAATGCTTCGTTTCATACTATGTCTCCTTACTCAAATTTCACAGTCTTAATACTTATATAGAAATTGGCGATCGCCTATACTACATTTACATAGTACATCTATATAACACACCTACGCATATCTACATATTTCTATATAACTTATAAAAATATAGTATCATATCTCTATTTCTGTGAGCAAGAAGTGCTCCGAAACTTCATCAAACTTTTAAATTACTATTATACTACCTAGCATTACAGCATCTAGAAATAGCAAGGTTTCCATCATGTCTCTATATTAGTATTCTCCGGCATCAGAGTTCTGATGAAACCCTCACAGTACATCATAGATTTTATAATGCCCTAACACTTGCAAGTAATTAGATAGATCTTGAACTTCTGTTAACGCTTGTTGCACTTCTGCTTCACGACCTTCCCCTTCGATGTCAATATAAAAGAAATATTCCCACGGCGTGTGCATACATGGTCGTGACTTGATATTTACCATGTTCAATTGGTGATCTTCAAAGACTCGTAACACTTTCACCAACGCCCCTGGCGTATTCGGTGTTTGTACGATGATGCTCAACTTGTGTGCATCACGAATTGTTACCTGTTTGTGAGTGATGATGAAGAATCGTGTAAAGTTTTCCTTAAAGTTTGCAATGTCTGGCGCCAACAATGTGAGACCATATAATTCTTTCGCAGATGCATTGGCAATGCATGCTTTCGTTATATCCTGGGTATCACTTACATATTTCGCGCTCATGGCTGTATTGTTCATAGGACTTAGTTGCCACGAGCTATGAGTCGCCAAAAATTGTGAGCATTGCATGAGGGCTTGCTCATGAGAGTACACCTCTTGAATCGTATCTAGGCTAGCACCTTGCACGCCCAATAAACTATGGCTAATACGGTGGCGTACTTCTCCCACGATGCGGATATTCTTATCTTTGATTAAATCCGTGCTATCTCGTACTTCTCCAACGATGGAGTTTTCAATGGGCAATATAGCATAATCGATGCGTCCTTCGTGGACAGCCTGTACGAGCTCACGATGACTTTGACAGCGCTCAATCCGTTGTCCTTCCACGGATCCACCCTTTTCTATATATTTTGAAAGTACATTCTGCAGCACTTCATAGGCATAGGCCCCTGGAACCCCAGTATAGCCTAGCACAGAGTGTGCCAACTGTAGATCTGTAACTCGTTCATCTGACATAGTAACTCCTCCTACATTCCGTTCCCAACACTGACATATGTACACTATTATACACAAAAGTACATGAAACCTTAACTAGTATATATATTTCTTTTCCCTAAAATTATACATATCTACTTTTCTCTAGCCCCCATAGCGCCCCTAAGCGATGTTAGTGATATCTAGACAACAACATATGCAAAAAAGCGCGGCATACTCCGGAGCAAACCTAACGATAGTATCAGTTTGTGGAGGAGTGTGCCGCGATTTTTTATACCTTATATACTCTTACATCTTATCCTAAGTACGCTATAACAGCGTCAGTCATGCCTTGAGTATTCACTTTCGTGAATCCTTCACGGTACATATCACCTGTACGATAACCCGCATCAAGGACAGCTGTCACTGCTTGTTCGATGGAGTCTGCTACTGCTGGTAAGTCCAAGGAGTAGCGACACATCATGGCAGCAGACAAAATCGTACCTAGTGGATTAGCAATGCCTTGTCCTGCAATATCTGGTGCCGATCCATGGATTGGTTCATACAAGGAAGTACCTGTACCAATGGAGGCGGATGGCAACAAACCAAGAGAGCCAGAGATAACAGCCCCTTCATCACTCAAGATGTCTCCAAATAAGTTAGTTGTCACTAGTACATCAAATTGACCTGGATTTGTCACGAGTTGCATAGCTGTATTATCTACATAGTAGTAGTCCATGGAAATATCTGGGTTCGCTTCTGCTTTTTCTTTCGCAATTTTACGCCATAAACGAGAAGATGCCAATACGTTAGCTTTGTCTACGCTTACCACTTTGCCAGATCGTTTACGAGCTGTTTCTACTGCTACGTCCATGATGCGTTCCACTTCATAACGAGCATAGGTCTCTTTGTCCCAAGCAAATTCGTTCGGACCTTCTCCTTGCGCTTCTTCCCGTTCCCCAAAGTAGATACCACCTGTTAATTCACGAACGATGACGAAGTCAACGTTTTCTACCAATTCTGGTTTCAATGGAGAGAACTCACGCAATGCTGGATAGATTTTCACTGGTCGCAAGTTACAGAACAAGCCTAATGCTTTGCGCAGACCAAGAATAGCTTTTTCTGGACGGATGGACGGATCTACATCATCCCATTTAGGGCCGCCTACAGCACCTAATAATACAGCATCTGCTGCTTGGCATGCATCGATAGTATCTTGTGGTAATGGTTCACCAAAGGCATCGATAGCCGCACCGCCGGCTTTTTTCTCAATCCAGTTGGCTGTTACACCAGCTTTGGCAAAAGCTGCATCCACCACAGCACGCGCCGAATTTGTTATTTCTTCCCCAATGCCGTCGCCAGCAATTAGGACAATTTGTTTTTCACTCATAGTATTCCTCTTTTAAAAGTCTCTACACATCTACAATATACCAAGATATTCTACCTAGTTAGTACCCATACTATAGGGAATACCTCTAGGCTAATCAATAGTAGTTGCCTAGGGCATCCTATTAGATATATTAGTTTTGTCTTGTTTTTGCAAAGTTTACCAATCCACCTGCTTTAGCAATATTTTGCACAAATTGTGGTAATGCCGTTCCCTGGTAGCTTTCACCGGTAGTCACATTATGGACAACACCTGTGGCCATTTCCACAGCGATTTCGTGACCTTCTTGAATGCGGTCTACTGCATCGCCAATTTCGATTACAGGTAAACCGATGTTGATAGCATTGCGGAAAAAGATACGAGCAAAGCTATCTGCTACAATGCAGGAAATACCTTTTTCTTTAATTACCGCTGGCGCATGTTCACGAGAAGAACCACAACCAAAGTTTTTGCCAGCTACCATAATTTCACCAGCTTTCACATTCGGTGCAAAGGTCGTATCAATATCTTCCATAGCATGTTCTGCTAGTTCCGCCATATCCGCTATGGCCAAGTAGCGCGCCGGAATGATTACGTCTGTATCTACATTGTCGCCGTAGCACCAAATCGTTCCTTGAAAGTCTGCCATATTATACCTCCTCAGGGCTTGCTAAATACCCTGCTACTGCACTTGCTGCCGCCACATAGGGGCTTGCTAAATATACTTCACTGTCCACGTGTCCCATACGGCCACGGAAATTACGGTTTGTGGTAGACACAGTGCGTTCTCCCTCTGCCATGATACCCATGTAACCACCTAAGCAAGGACCACATGTTGGTGTACTTACAGCACAACCTGCTTCGATGAAGATGTCCATTAAACCTGCTTTCACAGCTTGGTTATATACATCTTGGGACCCTGGTATGACGATGCAACGCACGAAGTCTGCTACCTTGCGGCCTTTAAAAATTTCTGCACACATTTCTAAATCTTCAAAGCGACCATTCGTACAAGAACCGATGATAACTTGGTCGATCTGAATACGTTCTTCTTTCACAATGTCTTTCATGTAATGTGTATTGGAAGGAAGATGTGGATACGCCACCACTGGTGTTAATTCGTCTAATTGGATAGTCACTACTTGGCAGTACTCTGCATCTTCGTCTGCTGCAATCGGTTCAATAGGACGTGTAATGCGACCTTGGATATACTCCTCTGTCACTGCATCGTAGGGGAATACGCCACATTTACCGCCTGCTTCAATAGCCATGTTACAGATAGTCAAACGATCTGCCATCGTCATATATTGTACGCCAGAACCATGGAACTCAAGAGCTTTATAACGCGCTCCATCCACACCGATTTTACCGATTAAATCCAATACAATATCTTTACCGGAAATCCATTTGGCAGGTTTCCCTTCTAACATGACTTTGATCGTTTCTGGCACTTTAAACCAAGTTTTACCTTCTGCCATAGCTACTCCGGCATCCGTAGAACCCACGCCGGTAGCAAACGCATTCAATGCTCCATAGGTACAAGTGTGAGAGTCGGCGCCGATGATCATTTCCCCTGGTCCAATCAAACCTTGTTCTGGCAACAATACATGCTCAATTCCCATACGACCTACTTCAAAATAGTGGGTAATCTTATGTTGTCGTACGAAATCGCGCATTACTTTGGCTTGCGTAGCAGATTTAATATCTTTATTCGGTGTGAAATGATCCGGTACTAAATAAATGCGGTCTGCATCGAATACAGGTTTACCGATTTTTTCAAACTCTTTTTTCGCTGGCGGAAATGTAATATCGTTCATCAAGATAAAATCTAATTGACACTCGATCATTTGACCTGCTTTTACTTCTGCTAGCCCTGCATGACGAGCCATATTTTTTTCTGTTATGGTCATACCCATGACATTAACCCTCCTGGTTTCCAAACTCTTGTTCTAATTCTTTTGCTAAATAAATGGCGTTAACTGCGTTAATATAGGCATTTACACTAGATTTTACGATATCTGTGCTAATACCACGGCCTTGGAATCTGCGGCCATTATAATTGACTTTTACAACCGCCTCACCAAGGGCATCCTTACCCACTGTTACGGAACGGATTTGGAAATCTTCCAATATAAATGGTGTGTTCACTAATCGTTCGATAGCTCTGAAAGAAGCATCTACTGGGCCATCACCGACAGCAGCATCCATACGTTCCCCATTCGGAGTTAACACACGAATGCTAGCAAGCACGTATCCAGCTTGATCGGAATGGTAATCGTGTTGCACCACGTGGAATGCTTGCTCGTGATGCATTGTATCCATCACTAAGGCATAGATATCTTCATCGTATACCTGTTTTTTCTTATCCGCTAAGGCTTTGAATTGAACGAACAACTCATTCACTCGTTCATCTTCCAACTGAAAGCCTAAATTTACTAAATGATCTTCAAAGGCATGACGGCCAGAGTGTTTGCCTAATACGATAGATGTTTTTTCTGCCCCTACGCTAGCAGGAGTCATGATTTCATAAGTAGTTGGATTATTCAACATACCATGTTGATGAATGCCAGACTCATGAGCAAAGGCATTAGCTCCGACGATAGCTTTATTAGGAGATACAGCAACACCACAAAGTTTGCTCACCAATTTGCTAGTACGAGTGAATAGTGGTGTGTCGATGTGTACATCGAATGGATAGTGGTCATGACGAGTTTTGATAGCCATCACTACTTCTTCAATCGCCACATTGCCAGCTCGTTCTCCTAAGCCATTCATTGTACATTCCACTTGACGAGCTCCTGCTTCGATAGCTGCCAACGTATTAGCATTGGCAAGACCTAGGTCATTGTGACAATGTACACTGATGATTGCCTTTTCAATACCTTTCGTATGCTCTTTGATGTAGCGAATACGATTGCCGAACTCTTCTGGAGTCATATAACCTACTGTATCTGGTACATTCAAGATAGAAGCGCCACCTTCGATAGCCACTTCAAAGACACGGCATAGATAATCTAAATCTGTACGAGATGCATCTTCTGCGGAGAACTCGATTTCATCAAATTTACCTTTGGCAAACTCAAGGATGTGTTTCACAATATCTAACACTTCTTCACGAGTTTTTTTCAATTTATACTCTAAATGAATATCGCTTGTAGCGATGAACACATGAAGGCGACTACGCTCTGCATGAGCTAATGCTTCTGCTGCTTTTGTCACGTCATTTTCATTGGATCGAGCAAGCGCTGCAATAGTACATCCACGTACTTCTTTAGCAATCGTAGCTACCGCTTCAAAGTCGCCTTCTGATGCAGCTGGGAAACCAGCTTCGATGACATCTAATCCAAGGCGTACAAGAGCTTGTGCAATCTCTACTTTTTCTGGTGTTTGAAGGGAAACCCCTGGTGTTTGCTCCCCATCGCGTAGTGTAGTATCAAAAAAATAAATTCTGTTGTCCATGATTCTTCCTCTTTCTAAAATTAAAAAAACGCCCCCAGAGATGACAATGCATCCCTAGGGGCGTTATATATAGCGTATTGGTTGTATAGTGGTTTTACATTTTACATCAATTGTATCATAACAACACCTATCATCACAGCCCTTATATAGTTTATATGATTGATACATTGAAAACATATCAAAACATATACTACCTTGGAAACCCACATTTCCATATATCAGAACATTCTAATGTAGACTACAAACGTTGTATTACTTATACAAACTTCATCGTAAAATGTAAGAACTTCACTGATCAACCTATGATACAAAAAAGCCCCTCAATGTGCAGCGCACATCAAGGGGCATTATCATTCAATAACACGGTCCCACCCTAGTTGGTTCTCACAGTTATAACGGAACTACCGTCGATGACTACTTGGTTTCACCATCGCTGCTCACAGGGGAGTTTCAATATAACCGTTCTACTACTTCACACCAACCAGTAGCTCTCTGAAAGCAACTAACTATATCTTTATACCTGTTCATCGCATTTGCTTTATGTAACTGAAGACTATTCTATAGCATTTCGAGTCGCTTGTCAATAGACTAATGTGTTTTTTATTTAAGTGTCTACACAATACGAATAAACTCTGTTATATAGTACAAATCATTGATTTGTTTAAACAATTAATGATGAAGCCTACAATTCTTCTGTTTTATACAAAGTATACCCTTCATAGTAATAACTATAGTCGATTCCCTTCATATATACGGTTCTATCATCTATCCTTTCAGTTAAAGCATTTTTTAAGAGATGCTTGATTTCAGTATCTTTAATAGGACTTCGCTCCATGGCTAGCAAATAATCATCTTTGTCAACTAAGCTCCAATCTACAACAAAATGTAGTTCTTGTTTCAATATTTGATCTAGCCAAATTCTAGCGCTTCTTCCATTGCCTTCTCTAAAAGGATATGCTACGTTCATCTCCACATATTTTTCAATAATTTCATCAAAAGTAGATTGTGGCATGTTCTCTATACTTTCAAGAGCAGCCTGTAAATACATAACAGGCGCAAACCGGAAATTTCCTTTTGCCATATTTACCGTTCTAATATTTCCCGCAAAGTCATAGATATCTTCAAATAAATATCTATGTATCTCAGCTAACTGAGCAAAGGAACCTACGGGATACTCCGCTAATACTGTACCATCAAACACATCTAAAGCTTTCTTTTTACTAATCCGCTCTTCCTCTCTAGCAAGTTCTACAGAGTTAGTGATTCCCAACTTATTTTGCAATACCATGTTATCACCTCCTTCTAGCATAAGATATGCAAACTTATCTAGCATTCATCATTCCGATAAAAATCTTCTAAAAAGGACTGCAACCAGAATCTATTCTATTCTCGTTACAGTCCTTTCTATATGATACGCTCAGTATGTCTTATTTTTTATTCTCAATAGCCGCTTTCACGAATCCTTTAAACAATGGATGTGCATTGTTTGGACGAGATTTCAATTCTGGGTGGAATTGTACGCCCACGAACCAAGGATGATCAGCTACTTCAACGCATTCTACTAGACGATTGTCAGGGGATGTACCAGAGATAATCAAGCCTGCATCTGTCAATTGTTGACGATAGGCATTGTTGAATTCCCAGCGATGACGATGGCGCTCGTAAATCAAGTCTTCGCCGTATGCTTCATGTACTTTTGTACCAGGTACTGTTTTACATGGATATACGCCAAGACGCATTGTACCGCCTTTTTCATCTACATCTACTTGGTCGTCCATTAAGTCGATCACAGGGAACTGGCAATTTTCATCAAATTCTGTGGAAGTAGCGCCTTTCATATCTAAAACGGAACGAGCAAATTCCATCACAGATGTTTGCATGCCCAAGCAAATGCCAAGGAACGGCACTTTGTGCTCACGAGCATATTGGATCGTAGAAATTTTACCTTCTACACCACGGCAACCAAAACCGCCTGGTACTAAGATACCATCTACATCTTTATATACTTCGGCTAAATCAGTACCTTCAGCTTCTACCGCTTCAGAATCAACCCATTTAATGTTCACTTTTGTATCTTCTACGATACCTGCATGACCCAACGCTTCTGCTACAGAAATGTACGCATCATGTAATGCTACGTATTTACCAACAAGAGCGATGGTAATTTCTTGTTTAGGATGTAAGATTTTATGAACCATTTCTTTCCATTCTGTCATATCTGCAGGACGATCTTCTAGGTTCAATTTGCGTACAACAATGCTGTCTAATCCTTCATCTTGCATCATCAAAGGCACTTCATAGATCGTGCTGCAAGTACGGTTTTCCACGATAGCATCTGGATCCACGTCACAGAATAATGCCAATTTATCTTTCATTTCACGGGAAATTTCTTTTTCCGTACGGCATACAATGATATCTGGTTGAATACCGATGCCACGAAGTTCTTTTACGCTATGTTGTGTTGGTTTTGTTTTCAACTCACCAGCTGCACTAATATATGGTACCAATGTTACGTGGATATATAACACATCATCACGGTTCACTTCTTTTTTCACTTGGCGGATAGCTTCCAAGAACGGTAAGCTTTCAATATCACCTACAGTACCGCCGATTTCTGTAATTACCACATCAGCATTGTCTTCTTTACCTACACGGAACACAGCATTTTTGATTTCATTCGTAATGTGAGGGATAACTTGCACAGTAGAGCCAAGATATTCACCTTTACGTTCTTTATTGATCACAGACCAATACACTTTACCAGCTGTAATATTGGATGTTTTACCTAAGTTAATGTCGATGAAACGTTCATAGTGGCCTAAATCTAGGTCAGTTTCTGCACCGTCGTCAGTGACGAACACTTCACCATGTTGATAGGGACTCATTGTACCTGGGTCAATATTAATATATGGATCAAATTTTTGAATTGTCACCTTATATCCACGGTTTTTCAACAAACGTCCCAAGGATGCTGCAGTAATGCCTTTACCTAATGATGATACGACGCCACCTGTTACGAAAATATACTTTGTTGACATGATGCCTCCCTAATAAATTATGCGCTTCTGATTACATTTTTTCAGGAGCAGAAATACCTAAGATACCAAGACCATGTTGTAATACATGTGCTGTTGCCGTAATCAAGCCTAATCGAGCTTGTTGCAATTCTGGTTCAACGCCCATGATACGACCTTGTTTATAGAAGGAATGGAATAGACTTGCTACATCGTACAAGTATTTAGCGATACGATGTGGTGCTTTATTATTAGCAGATAGTTGAATTTCTTCTGGATAAGCCGCTAATTTTTTAATCAATTCCACTTCTTGTTCACTTTGCAATGCTGTGAAAGATGTATTTGCCCAGTCGCCATAGGCAATACCCGCTTCTTTTACTTGCCCAAAAATACTATGAATACGAGCATGTGCATACTGGATGTAGTACACTGGATTGTCGTTAGATTTAGAGGATGCCAAGTTGATGTCGAAGTCCAATTGACTATCTAAGGAGCGCATCAAGAAGAAGTATCTTGCTGCATCCACTCCTACGTCTTCAATCAATTCATCCAAAGTTATGGTTTCACCAGTACGTTTGGACATTTTTACAAGTTCCCCATCACGGTATAAGAATACCATTTGTAATAACAGAACTTCTAACTTATCTGGATTGAATCCAAGCGCTTCCATCGCTGCTTTTACACGAGCAATATAACCATGATGGTCAGCACCCCAAATGTTAATTAATTGTTTGTAACCACGTTCGTATTTATCTTTGTGGTACGCAATATCTGCGGCTAAGTATGTTGGCTCTCCATTGTCACGGATAACTACACGGTCTTTGTCATCTCCATATTGCATAGATGCCAACCAGTAAGCCCCATCTTTTTCATACATTCCGCCAGACTCTAATAACTGATTCACCAATGTGCGAATCTCACCGCTTTTATGCAAACTACGTTCGCTAAACCAACGATCAAACCCTACGCGGAAATTACGTAATGTTTTGCGTAATCCATTTAATTTTTCTGTTAAAGCAAATTCTTTAAAGAATGGAACACGCTCTTCTTCTGGAAGCACTGCAAAGAAATCGCCTCTCCAGTTAATCAATTCCTGCGCTGTATCGATGACATCTTGACCACGATAGCCAGACTCAGGGAACTCATGTTTCATATCTAATAGTTCTAAATAACGAGCATTCACAGAGGCCGCTAAGTTATCGATTTGCTTACCTGCATCATTAATGTAATATTCAGCAAACACATTATATCCAGCTGCACGCATTAAATTTACCAAGGCACTACCATAGGCAGCACCACGACCATGGCCTACATGTAACAAACCAGTTGGGTTTGCACTAACATACTCGATTTGCACTGTATCTTCTTCACGAAGTGGAGCACTACCATATGTGTCCCCTGTTGTTAATATATTTTTTAAAGTATCGTAAATCACATCTGATGCTAAGAAGAAATTGATGAATCCAGCACCTGCTACTTCTGCGCGCTCTAACCAATCATAATTCATATGGGAAATGATCCTTTCCGCAATAGCTCTTGGATTGGATTTCGCTACTCGTGCAGATTGCATAGCTATGTTAGTAGAAAAATCACCGAACTCTTTCTGCGGTGGTACTTCTAATTGTGCCTCTGGATAGGTACCTTCTGGTAATTCTCCTTGTTCTAGAGCTATTTGCAAAGCATCCTTAATGGCTGCTTTCAAAACTTCTTTCATGTCCATAATGTACATCCTCCCGAATCTCTACATATAATTGGTTGTAAAATTGCCATTCACCACCAACAGAGATATCATATCCTAAACAAATATGGCCCTTGCCATCTTTCAAATCTATGTCTAATTCATGGGTTAGCATAGCTAGTTCTACTGCCCCATATGGGGTTTCCAAGCTTGCAATATTAGTCTTCCCCAGTTGATACTCATGGCGCATAGAAAATTCACCAGTTCTTAGGAGTACTACCGAATCCTTATAGGCTTTAATTGTCGTTTTCGTATTCCCCAAACCAGTGACTTCACTTTCATCATAAATAATATGTTTCGCCAAAGCTGTTTCATAATACTTACCAGAGGATACTAATTCCACCACCGTATCTTCTCCATCCGCATCACGTTGCGTACTTTTCACGGACACAATGACTCGTTTCATTAGCATTCCTCCTCTCGTATTCACGCACTATCTGTATCATTTCATTATATCACAACTTGCCGCAATGAGGGCATCTTTTTGGGACCGTTCCATGCGCTTCACTTGCTGTTCCATGGACTGAGCGTCTTGCTTTCTACTGAAAGCTGTACTCCACACCAAAGTGACCGGTCTACGACCTCGTGTATACTTGGCTCCCCCTTTAATTTCACCATTATGAGCTCGTATGCGTTTCTCTAAGTCCGTAGTCCACCCCGTATAAAGAGAGCCATCGGCACAACGCACCATATAGGTATAAAACTTTTCTTCCATCTTATTCACCAGCTGGAATTGGTGCTAAGTCAACAGATTGAATCACCACTGGTTCTTTCGGTGTATCTCGCTTATCTCGTGGTACACGACTGATGGCTTCTACCACATCCATCCCCTGTACAACCACTCCGAAGATGGTGTGTTTATTATCTAACCAAGGAGTTGGTGCCACTGTAATAAAGAACTGCGCATTCCCCGTATTTGGGCCCGCATTGGCCATCGCCAAGATACCCATTTTATTAAAGTGTAAATCATTGCTCACTTCATCAGGAATCGTATACCCAGGGCCGCCCTTTTTATTATCTCCACCTTGGATCATAAAGCCATCGATAACACGGTGAAAGGTTAAATTATTGTAATATCCTTGCTCAATTAAACTTTTAAAGTTTTTCACAGTGATAGGTGCCTTGCTGCCATACAGACGCACTTTGATATCACCTTTATTCGTATGAATCGTAGCATATTCATCAGCAATTGGTGTGGCATCAAAGCTAGGCATCTTTGCTTCTACTTTCACGTCTTTTCCTACTTCAGATTTTGCTTGCTGAGCTGCGTCGGTACCACAAGCAGCCGTCACTACTAACGTTGCTCCTAATAGCGCACTCAGTAAGATACGTTGTATATTCATTCATTGTCTCCATTTCTAAAATAAAAACCACCGTTAGATGAAACCTCTAACGGCGGTCTTTACTTATTATATCATACTTGACGCAGATGTGCAAAAAGAATCTACCCTATCTCGCTAAGACTTGGCGAATATAATAGCCACGTGCTCGCAAGGAACCATTCAAATACACAATCTCATTTGATTTCACACGAATCAAATACAATGGATCATCACGATCTAATAATTTTTCCATACCAATTTCTGTTAGTACCTTACCATACTCTTCATCATCAGGGCCTAGCACCGTTGCTACACCTTGAATCTGAACACTCTTCGCCGTACCTGGACCCTCATAAGGATCGAACACAGTAAGAGATACGTTTTTATCTTCTTCTAAGTGAAAGAATTTCTCACCACCTTCAGAGAAAATATCAATGTATCCACCATGCACAGTATACGATAATGGAGTGCAACGGACACCCGTTTCACTATGCGTCGACAAAGCACACGTATGATGGGCTTTCAAAAAATCAACAATCTCAACATGCAATTCACGTGGGTCCATCTTTCTTGCAGTTTTATCCTTCTCTGTCCAAAAAGAAGCTGCTACTTTATAATCCATCAATTCTCCTTTCAACCCCTGCACGAACTTACCTCATTCTATTATAGCACTAACAGCCATGTCCATTTCAAGTACCTCAGCAATAATTTTGAAAATTATTATTAAAAATAATCAAAACTACAACAAAAGAACTACCACAGATTTAAAGCAAACTAAGCAAAGCGTAAAATTGCAAATGATACTGTCATAAGCGGTCCCTTTGAGGAACGCAATTAGACGTAGTAGCCTTGTGGCACCTCTTACTAACTAAATAACACAAACCTAAGAAGAGCACGGTGTGCCCCCGAACAAACATTATGAAATACCGTTTGGGAGGGGGTATACCGTGCTCTTCCCCTCCTCTAAGGAATGCCGTTACGAGTAGTAGCCTTGTGGCGTTACTTTACTGACCAAATCACACAAATACAAGAAGAGCACGGCATGCTCCAAACAAACATTATGAAATACCGTTTACGAAGAGTATGCCGTGCTCTTCCCATCCTCTGAGGAACGCCGTTACGAGTAGTAGCCTTGTGGCGTTCCTTTACTGACCAAATCACACAAATGCAAGAAGAGCACGGTGTACCCCCGAACAAACATTATGAAATACCGTTTGGGAGGGGGTATACCATGCTCTTCCCTTTACCCTATTCAGTTAAAACCGCCACAGGCTGCATAGCAAAACAAGATCCGACTTAGTCACGATCATATTTCACGCGATAAATCTCACCTGTAGCTGCATCAATTTTTACATCTACTTCTTCGTATCCACGGAAGCCTTCAATTTCATAATGAGGGCGACCATAGTCCACATCAAAATCAACATCTTTAATTTGATAATCTGGATATTGTGCCTTAAAAATTTCTACCGCACGATCATAGCTAATGGCTGCTTGCGCTTGTACCGGTGTATATTTACTGAAAGCCGCTTGTGTTGGCACAGCCGCTGTAAATAAACCTGCACCCACAACAACAGCCAACGTAAGTTGTTTCATTACTTTGTTCATAGTATATTCTCCTCAATAAACGAAACTCATCTTTTATATCGATATATTTCTATATCCTATAATATTAGTATATCTTCGATGCAAATAGGACGTCAAATATAAACATAGATCTCTCCATGCTAAATTTGCATAGTTATAAACTATAACAAAATAAACAACTCTCTTTTTTTCCTAAGGAACGCAGTTAGGCGTAGTAGCCTTGTGGTGTTCCTTTACTGATTAAATCACACAAACGCAAGAAGAGCACGGTGTACCCCCGAACAAACATTATGAAATACCGTTTGAGAGGGGGTATACCGTGCTCTTCCCTTTGCCCGATTCAGTTAAGAACGCCATAGGCTGCATAGAGAAACAAGTGACGACTACAGGCTACATAGCATCACCAGTGACGCTTAGAAGATGATATACTGAATGACAGCATAGGTAACTGCCAGCATCACGAAGAATGCCACATAATCCACTGCTTGCAAGCTAACTTTCCGCATAAATGTATGTTGCTGATTCCCAAAACCTCGAAGTTCTAAGGACAGTGCCATCGTTTCAGATCGACTTAGCGATTTCAGCATCAACGGTTGAATGACCGTCATGTAAGATTTAATCTTTGTCAGCCAATTTCCTTCCAAAGACATACCCCGACAGGCCTGTGCTTCTTGCACCGCTTTACTTTCACGTAAAAAGTCTGGTACAAAGCGTAAAGCCGCTGTAAACATAAAGGCATACGCATAGGGAATGCGACATTGTTGCACAAGAGCCACTGTTAAATCTTGTGTTTTTGTGGTTACGATGAGCATCATAAAGATAGTGGTCATTGTCAACATGCGCAAAGCCGTTACAATCGCAGAATCCACGGACCAGCTACCCAAATACTGTACAATACCTAAGAATGCAGAAAATCCAATTAAGGCGAATAATGCTTTCCATTGACGGAACAGAATACCACTGATAAGCATCAACAGTACTTCTACCCCGAATAATGCCAACAATAATTCCGGAGTTTTCATAGCAATGGCTAAGATGGACACGAAGATCGTTGCCCAAATTTTTGTTAATGGTACAAATTTCATCGGTCTCCTCCTATCCTTTTACATACTCTGCATAGCGCAGTTCAAACTCTTTCATAGATTTGCAATATCCTAAAGCTGGTACCGTTTCACTAAGCACTACACTTGGTGGCTTCGTTAAACCAAGTTCTAACAGATCCTTACGATGCGTAAATAATTCTTCCGGGGATCCATCGAAGGCTTTTGTGCCATATCCCATAATGATTACTCGTGTAGAATATTCTGCCATAATTTCCATATCATGGGTAATGAGTAATATGGTCAAACCTTGGGCTTGCAATTCTTGTAACAACACAAGTAAACCTTTTGTTTCTGTTCCATCTTGTCCACTAGTAGGTTCGTCAAGAATCAACAGTTTAGACTGCATCGCTAACGCTGAGGCAATCGCTACTCGTTGCTTTTCTCCACGACGTAAGCCTAATGGATAGGATTCTGCTAAATGGGAAATACCTACTCGTTCTAGAGCATCTTGTACGATGCGGTCTACCGTTGCTTTGTCGTATCCCAATTGTTCAGGACCAAATGCCACCTCTTCTGCCACAGTCTGGCGGAACATTTGACGATCTGGCTGTTGAAATACATAGCCAATAAAACGCCCTCTTTCAGAGGTAGGCATATTCGTAATATCTTGGCCGTCGTAAGAAATCTTACCTTCTACGGGTGTTTCCAAACCCACTAATAAACGAGTTACCGTTGTTTTACCACATCCATTACGGCCACCTAATGTAATGAATTCTCCATCTCCTATGGTAAAAGTTACATCTTTCATAATATCTTGTCCCGGTACATAGGAAAAGCGCAAATTTTCAACTGTTAACATATTAGCGTTCTCCTTTCATAAGACTAGACTGCGCAGATGCTAAAGACAACCATGGAGTATCTAAATCAATCCCTTTTACTGCTAAGGATTTATAAGTCACAAATAAGGATGGCAATGCATCTACGTATGTGTTCGTATCATACATATAAGACAATACATTTTCTACAGAGCTGTCGATTTTTAGCTCCCCACCATCGATTAATACCATACGATTTGCGTACGGTAACACAGCATGTAAATCGTGGTCAATAACCACAACGGTAATACCGTGATCACGATTCAAGGAACCTACTAGGCGATATAACTCTTCTGTGCCTTCTGGATCTAAAGAGCTAGTCGGTTCATCTAAGACTAAAATAGATGGGTTTACAGCTAACACAGAGGCAATTGCCAACCGCTGACGTTGCCCCCCAGACAAGCTGTACACATTACGGTCTTCCAATCCAGTTAAGCCTACTTGTTCTAACACGATGGCTGTACGCTCTTGAATCGCCTCCGCTGTATAGCCACGATTTTCAAGGGCAAAGGCTACTTCCTCTGCCACCGTCATGGTCACTAGTTGTGTATCATAGTCGGCTAAGACGATACCAATATCATCGGCTACATCAGGAATTTCTAGTTGCGTCACTGCTTTGCCGTTGATGAATACCATGCCTTCCATAGTACCACCGTAAAACTTAGGTACCGCCCCCGCCATGGCCATACAGATGGTCGATTTACCACAGCCTGCTGGGCCTGTAATGACAAGGAAATCGCCTTCGTTCACCACTAAGTTAATATCTTTCACGGTATACTCTCTTTGATTCCCATAGCGATAGCTCATATGGTCGATGACGATAGGTGCTTTCACAGACGGTACAATATGTAAATCACTGTGATCACTGCTGTCTGTCAATTCTTGCCCTTTCACAGTTTGACGAGCCAATAATTTTTGCGCTGGAATGTACAAGAATGGTGCCACTACGGCATTACAAAGGGATACCATCAATACCAATGGCCACATAGCATTCCAATACACATTGCTAGGCAAACCTAGCACGAGATATAAGCAAGTAATAAAAGCTCCACCAGATGCTACAGTACTGATGAAAGCGCTCAATATAGGCATCAAATTTAGCTTACCAATTTTTAGATTCGAAATGTAATGCACCAACACAGCGCATGTGAAAGCCCCCAAAGGCTCACTAATCAGGTTGCCATATGGCAATGCCGACTTTGACGTGAATACATTAATCAAGGCTGCTACCAAACCAATACCTAAACTTTGTCTAAGAGTTGGACGGGTTAAGTTGATAGCTACGCAATAGGTAGCTATGGTCCAGTTCGGGGTCACCCCTGCCACACTTGGGGATACAGCATGTAAAATCGTTCCCAATGCTAGCATGATGGTACTCACCGTTATCCAACGAAACTGACCACCTTGTACATGGGTGTAAGTCAGTTTCGACACATCTTTGATTTCTTTCATTCGTTCCTCCCTATCATCTTCTATATCACTTGTATCGTATATTCTAAAATACAATTATACTATTTTTTTACAATTCATGCTACATCATTACAATTGAATACACACTTCTTCGACTATGACAAACAATACAAATAACAAAAGACCACAACACGTTCACAAGGAAATGTTGTGGTCTTTGCTACTGTATAGGCGATAGCCATTTACCCACGGCTAGCTGCCAATAATTGTTTTGTATACGGATGCGTTGCCAATCCCAAATCTTTTGATGCCAAGGTTTCTACAATCGTACCTTCTTTCATCACAATAATACGATCGGTGAGAGTTTGCAAAACGCCTAGGTCATGGCTGACGAACACATAGGTAAACGGTTGCTCTTCGTAAACGTTTTGAATCAGTTCGATGACCCGCGCTTGATTGCACACATCGAGGGCACTCGTCGGCTCATCAAATAAGACAAGCTCAGCACCGATTGCCATCATGCGGGCTAAAACCAATCGCTGTAACTGGCCTCCGCTCAATTCATGGCGGTATTTCTTCCACAGCGATGTATCCAATCCCACCTTTGAAAGCCACCATTCACAGCGCTCTTTCGCCTCTTGTCTTGTGCCTATCCCAAAATTCACGCAAGGCTCTAGCATAAATTCACCTACTGACATGCGAGGGCTAATGCTGTGAAAGGAGTTTTGGAACATCACTTGCAAGGAACGGTAGAGCTCTCTCTCATTTCCTTTCCATTGGGAGGTAGATTTTCCAAACAAAGAAAGGTTCCCTGAAGTTGGCTCTTCTTGTAAGGACAGCAATCGCAATAAGGTACTTTTACCAGATCCACTGCCACCCGCAATTCCGATGCGCTCTCGTTCTTGCACGGACAAACTCACATCTTGCAGTGCTGTCACCGTTTCCCCTTTGCGGGTATATAGTTTGCTGACGCCCTGAACTTCTAGTATCATACTTTCACCTCCTGCAAGGACTGTAAAAGTAGTTTCGTATATTCATGTTGCGGATTCGATAAAACCTCTTCGGTCTTACCGATTTCCACTAACACACCTTCATGCATAATGCCTACGCGATCCGCCAATCTACGGGCTATCTGAATATTATGCGTGATAAACAGCAACGTATTCTGCAACCGCTGTTGCACCTCTTCTAGGACTTTCACAATATCCTGTTGCACCAATACATCAAGAGCGCTAGTCGGTTCATCTGCAATCAAGAGTTGCGGATGAATGAGTAAACTCATAACGATGGCCACACGTTGTTGCATGCCACCACTCAATTGAAATGGATAGGACTCAAGCAACGCCTTTCCTCGTGGTAAGGAAACAGCCTCTAGCAGGTTCAAAATATCACCTTCATCGTAGGCCTTTCCATGGGAGGCTAAGACTACTTTCATCTGCTCTCCAATGCGTTTGAATGGGTTTAAATAATTACCTGGATTTTGGTAAATCATGGCTATATCTACACCACGTACACCTTGCCATTCCTTAGGTCCATAAGTGAGCAAGTTATCTCCCCCATAGTGGATGGCTCCCGTTAGGTCTGCCTGTTCTAACAAACCTAAGAGAGCTTTCGCTACAGTAGATTTTCCGGACCCACTTTCACCAATGATGGCAAAGGTTTCATTCTGTTTTAACGTGAAAGATACCTCTTTCACGACCTTTACTCCATCGTAAGAGACGGATAAATTGTCTACGCTTACTAAATCTGTATTAGTCAATGGTACTATCCTTTGTCATTACATAAGAATCAAATTGGGGCTACTATTTCGCCCTTTACACATGCCTACCATCTTGTAAGGCATCACTAATGTAATTTAATAACACAACAGTGATAAAAATTGCTAACCCTGGATAGATTAACAGCCAAGGCGCTGTTTGCAAGAAATCTCGAGCATTCAGCAAGATAGCACCCCATTCTGGTGTAGGCGGTTGTACGCCAATGCCGATCAAGGAAAAGCTTGCCACCGTAATAATCGTGTCCCCCATATGTTGAATGATGACCAACAATAGAGTTCCTCGAAGATTGGGAATCATGTAGCGACGGATAATGCGCCACAAGGACGCCCCAGACATACGTGCTACAACCACATATTGTGCTTGTTTTTCCAAATTCACCAAGTTCCGCGTAATCTTTGCGTATTCTGCCCAACGAGTTAGGCACAGTGAAATGATAATATTTTCCACAGACGGCCCCAATATACCGATGCAGGCAATAGCCACGATCATGCTAGGGAACCCTAGTATCATATCGATGCAACGAGATCCCAATTCATCAATATACCAAGGACTCATACTTAGCAAACCACCGATACAAATGCCAATGATACTGCTAATGGCAATGATGGATATGGCTATGAACAACGAATCTTGTCCGCCCCATAATATCCGTGAAAGTACATCACGCCCCAATTGGTCCGTGCCTAGTAAATGCGTTGCACTTATATCTTGTAATCTAGCCCCTAAATTTGTTTCATTAGGGTCAAAGGGAGCTAACTGAGAACCAAATAGAAAGAGTCCCATCCAAAGTATAGTCAGTAAAATGGCCCCTAAGAGTAGCTTATCTTGTTTCCATATACGAATCATGGGCGCCCTCCATATCTTCTTTCAGGATGAAGTAAGTACATCCATATATCCACCGATGTATTGACCACCACATAGACTAGAGAAATCCATACGATATAACTTTGAATCACAATATAATCACGACTAATAATACCATGCACCATGAGTTGGCCCATCCCTTTGACAGAAAATACCGTTTCAATCACTGCAGAACCACCCAACATAGCGCCGGTCGTAATCCCTAACATGGATAACAGCACAAGGCGCACTTGAGGAATGATGTAATCACGATAGATATATGCGGTACGTATCCCCATCGTTTTTGCCCCTATCACCGGCAACGATGCATACGCTTGCACCACTGCGTTACGAACACGACGAATGTATAAGCCACAAAACCAAATCGCCAAGGTAATACTCGGCAACACGTAAGCACTTAACCCCTTCGTATTTGTCACAGAGAAAATAGGAATCTTCACAGCTAACGCATATAATAACAACAATCCTACCCAAAATGCTGGCACTGCCAATGCTAGAAATGATACTATACGCACCACATAATCGATCCAAGTATCTTTATAATGCGCTGCCAGTCCTCCTAACCCTATCGATAGGATACTGCCTAAACCGATGGAAACCGCCACCAAGGATAAGGTCCTTGGCAAAGCACTTTGCAACAAATCTACAACGGGCACATTCAGGAAGATAGACTGCCCAAAATCTCCATGTAACATTTGCCACAACCAACGACCATATTGTATATACCATGGATCATTAAGGCCTAACTCTTGTCGAATTTGTTCCACTATAGTGGGGTCTGGTGTCATACCTTGCAGATAAAACCGCGCCGACACTGGATCTACAGAAGACATTTGCATTAAGAGAAACGTTCCCAATGTGACTGCCAATAATACACCTACCATAGATGTTAATTTATATAATAATACCCGTACCATATCAATCCACCTTTCTTATATACATTCTCTATTAAAGTATATAGGATAGAGCCTCTCTTTGTAAATATAACAATTTAATTTTATGCCCTACGTATGATTAAATATAGAATTGCAAAAGCATTTAGTAAATTATATACTCCCAATATGCATCAATTTTTATGAGAATCATTGTCTTTTATCCAGGAATACATTATACTATAGTTATTCTTTAGTTTTTTTATAAGGAGGATATATGAAAAAATGGGTTGCACTAGCAATGACGCTGTTTGTTGCTATCGGATTAATTGCTGGCTGTGGTTCTAATGAATCAAGCAAAACTGGCAAGCATTTAAATCTTGGCTTATATTGGTTTGGTGAAACATTGAATCCTACACATGAATGGGATGCGTGGACATTAACACGAATTGGTGCCGGTGAAACGTTAGCAACGGTAAGTTCAGATATGAAATTCGAACCTCAGTTAGCTGATTCCTGGGAAGTGGTAGATCCTTTAACATGGAAATTCCATATTCGCGAAAACGTAAAATTCCATAATGGTTCTATGATGACGCCTACGGCGGTAAAAGCATCTATTGAACGCACAATCGCCGAAAGCAAGCGTTCCAAAGAAGCTGTAAAGATAGACTCTATTACAGTGGATGGTCAAAATCTAATTATTAAAACAACAGAACCAAATGTTGATTTACTAGCTAGTTTAACTGAGCCTGCTTTTGTCATCGTAGATGTACAAGGTACAACAGATATGGATAATACGCCAATTTTGACTGGTCCTTACAAAATTGTAAAACATACAAAAAAAGAAGAAATTCAGTTGGATCAGTTCAAAGAATACTGGGGTGGAACACCTGCTTTAGATTCTTTAACAGTTAAAGATCTAGAAGATAATAATAAACGTGCTATGGCTCTACAGTCTAAAGATGTAGATATGATCCAAAAGGTAGATAGTGCTAATCGAAGTTTATTTGAAAAGGGTGATTATAACATCATTGAGTCCGCAGGGGTTCGCACATATATGCTACAGTTGAATGTCCGTGAAGGCAATGTATTATCAAATCCAACCGTACGAGCAGCTATCGCAAATATGATCGATTATGATGCATTGGCAAAAGTAATCGGTAATGGTGCCGTTACTGGAGGTGCGCCATTCCCTCCAACAGCCAACCTAGGTTTTGACGAACTAAAAAATAAACAACATAAAGATTTAGCTAAAGCAGATGAATTACTAAAACAAGCTGGTTACACAAAACAAGGTGATACCTACATGAAAGATGGCAAACCATTACACTTAGTGTTAGCTCTTTTTGGTAAAGATAGTAGCGTTTACGAAAAACTTCAAGATGATTTAAAACGAGCTGGTGTTGAAGTCGAATTAAAACGTGTACAAGGTCCTGATGAATTATTAACTTTAGCTCCTAATGGTTTTGATATGGGAGAAACAAACTGGGTAACAATGTCCACAAATGATCCATATTGGTTCCTTAGCCTAGCTTTCAAAAGTGGTGCCAAATCCAATCGTGGCGACTATTCGAATCCGAAGGTTGATGAGTTAATTGATAAAATGACAACCACATTTAACGAAGAAGAACGCACAGCGATTGTCAAGGATATTCAAAATGTGTTGCTAGAAGATAACGCTGGTTATTTCTTATACTATCCAAGTGCCACTGTAGTAACAACAAAACGAGTAAAAAATGTGAAAGTATTCCCTATTGACTACTATGTGATTACAAAAGACACCACTGTAGAATAAAGGTATACTATGTTCAGTTTCTTTCATACAAGAACTGTACAAAATATAACTATAATAAAATAAAAAGAAACATAAGTGAGATGCATGATATATAACTGATTTCAGGTATAACAAAGTAGCCTCACTTATGTTTCTTTTTTTATAGTTTTACGTTTCTCATCAAAAGAACATCATGAATAAAATTTGCGATGATATTTAGTCAACAGTAATATCCTTCGTCATTAAATAGTAATCGATTGGGAATGCTTGTGCATTATGAACGCGTTTGCTTGTTACCACAGAGGATACTGGGTAGTACAAGAAGTAAGCCGCATTATCTTGAATTAATATGTTTTGGATTTCTTTTGTAATGTTACGACGTTCTTCTGCATCAAAGGTATTTGTCATTTTGTCCAACAATGCATCTACACGAGGATTAGAGTACTCACCACGGTTTGCTTTCGTACCTGTTGCAAATAAAGCAGATAAGAAACGGAATGGGTCATTACTTGTTAAGGTAGACCAGTTATTTTCACCCATAGTTAAATTGTCCGTAGCACCGCCCAACACATCATCAGCGCTTTGTACACGTTTTAACTCTACTTGTACACCGGCAGCTTTTAAGTCAGATTGGATTTTTTCATAGGATACAGTGTCTTTACCCCATACACCCATTGTTAATTGCAATGGTTGACCATATTTTGTGTATACGTCGCCCTCTTTTGTGTAACCAACTTGTTTTAACAATTCATCTGCTTTTGCTAAGTCTAGATGTTGTTTGTTTGGTAAGCTATCGAAGCCTAAGTTTGCTGTTGGAGGGAATGTAGCGCCCCCTGGAATAGCCCCATTACCCAATGCTTTTGCCAATCCATCATAGTCGATCATATAAGAGATAGCTGCACGCACCATTGTATTCGCTAATGGAGAACCTTCTTTCATATTGATTTGTAACATGTGTGTACGAACACCCGCTACTTCTAACAAATTGTAGTCTTTATTTTCGAATAAGCCACGGTTAGCACCATCTACTTTTTGAATGATATCTACTTCTTTAGATTGTAATGCCATAGCACGTTTGCTGTTGTCTTCGATGTTTTTAACTGTTAACCTATCTAAACCAGGTGTGCCACCCCAATACTCTTTATGTTGTTCTAGTTGAATTTCTTCTTGTTTTGTATGTTTCACGATTTTGTAAGGACCTGTTAAGATTGGTGCATTTTCCATATCTTTTGTATCCGCAACATCCACGATAACAAAAGCAGGTTCAGTTAGGTCTGCCAATAAATGCGCATTTGGCTCTGTTGTTTTGAAGATCAAGTTTTGACCATCCACAGTGATACTTTCAATTTTGATGGCATCTTTAGAGCGTTTGCTGTTAGCAATGGTTCTTTCGATGGATGCTTTCACCATATCTGGAGTCATCACAACTCCATTATGGAATTTTACATTTTCACGGATATGGAATTTCCAAGTCAATGGATCCACATTTTCCCAAGAATCTGCCAATTGTGGTTGAAATGTCATATCTTTGTCTACTGTCGCCAATGTTTCACCGGCACCAATACGAGTCAATGTCCACGCATCCCATTCATGCGTTGGGTCTAACGTTTCTCCAAACCAGAATAAACCTAAGCCTGCATGCTTGCCACTTTTATTAGTGTCTGAACCGCATCCAGCTAATAAGCCTAGGGCAACAACCAATGTCATTGCTAGTACTAACCAACGTTTCATAGTTCCTCCTTTTACAGGTGCTTACCATCTTGTAAGGTATCGCACACAACGGTGATAAAATCCACCTTTTCTATATACTCTGTCTTCTAGTATATAGGGTGTGACCTCTATTTGTAAATATTCCAATTATGAAATTAATGCATAACTATTCCTTCAGCGTAAGTGATAGAATGTTCATTTATATATATTTACAGGTATTTTTTCAAAACAATTTATCGATTTTATTCCTTTATATCGTATTAACATGCATTTGTAATGTTATACAAAGCACAAAAAAAATCCGCGCTTTTAGCACGGATTTTTATTTTTGATAAATATATTCATTACGTTTACCTTAAAAGTATGCTATACTTTAATTGCCTCTTTAATAAGAAAGGAGGTGATGACATGTTCGAGGTATATCAATCCTTAAACTTGGGATCCTTTCTTCCCCCTATTTTGCAAGGTATCATAATACATGTAGTAGCATACATTTTAATCGATATCTATAAAAATAGAAAATAGAAAGAAAAAGGACGGCGGCAACCGTCCTTTTTTTGTTTGACAACATGCTCGAGTTATCAATCCTTAGTAACTAAGCTTATTATATACCATCCATGCTCAAAATACAAGGCATCCCAATTACAATCCAAAGCGCGCCATGATGGTATCTACATGACGTAACAATGGTGTTGGATCAAAGCAGGCATCAATTTCTTCTGCGCTTAGGTATTTTGCAATCTCTGGATCAGATTTTAATCCTGTAGCGAAGTCTTTGCCTTCTAACCAACGAGCCATAGCATGACGTTGCACCCACCGATAGGCTTCATCACGAACAGCCCCTTTATCCACCAAATGCGTTAAAATCGTTTGGCTAAATACAAGGCCACCTGTTAAGTTCAAGTTTTTCATCATATTTTCAGGATATACCAATAATTTATCTATCGTACGAGTGGCTAGATGAATCATATAATCTAATGTAATTGTCGCATCTGGTAAAATCACACGTTCTACAGAGCTGTGAGAAATATCGCGCTCATGCCATAAAGCTTGATCTTCAAAGGCCGCTTGTGCATGACCACGTAAGATACGAGCTAGACCACAAATTCTTTCACAAGTAATAGGGTTCCGTTTATGCGGCATCGCAGAGGAACCTTTTTGTTTCGGGCTAAAATATTCTTCTGCTTCACGGACTTCTGTACGCTGTAAGTGACGAATTTCTAAAGCGATACGGTCCAAGGTACCGCCGATAACAGCAATCATAGACAACAATTCTGCATGACGATCACGAGATACCACCTGTGTAGCTACTTTCACTGGTTCTAACCCCAATTTTTCACATACATATTGTTCCACAAATGGATCAATATTAGAGTATGTTCCTACAGCTCCAGACAATTTACCTACCGCTACAGATTGACGAGCCTGTTCTAAACGAGCAATGTCACGATCAATTTCGGACATCCAGTTCACTAGCTTCACACCAAATGTAATTGGTTCCCCATGAATACCATGGGTACGGCCAATCATCGGCGTATATTTGAACTCTACCGCACGACGAGCCAAAACATCACGGAAATTACGCAAACCTTTTAACAATAGATCACATGCTTGTTTCATCATGTATCCTAATGCAGTATCCTTTACATCTGTGGACGTTAAGCCAAGATGAATATATTTCGCAAACTCAGGTCCTACGTATTCGCCTACAGCAGTGACAAAGGAAATAATGTCATGATTCGTTTCTCGTTCAATCTCACGAATCCGTTCTACTTGAAAGTCCCCTTTTTCACGAATCGCTACGGCCGCTTCTTTTGGGATAATCCCCAATTCTGCCTGCGCTTCCGATGCCAAAATTTCAACTAATAGCATCGTATCGAACTCATTCCGTTCACTCCAAATATGTCCCATCTCTTCACGAGTGTAGCGATTAATCATACTATAACTCCTTTATCTAATCCATTTCCTCATGGAAATTCTTTAACAATCCATTGTGAAAGTCACACCTCTTAAGGTATTCCATATTACCTTATCATTATACAAAAATCAGGGCCAACTGTCAGCTATTAGTTCGTAATCCCACAAGTATAAAGTGGTTGTTAACTAATAGTTAACAACCACTTAGCAGCAGAAACCACTCTATCAACTCTTTTACTATATCAAACTAGCACATGGCAAGAACAGCTACATCCTTCTAAAAACTACCCTACGTGAAAGTTTTTAGAAACAACATGGCTGTTCTAATCAATCTCTATGCACTACTATTCGTTATCTCATGATGAAAAAACCATAATCAAGTACATTTGCATTATATACTCTTTTTATTCCATCCAGCAGGAATCGCCCCAACCAAGCAAATAATACCAAACACAACTAATGCGATAGTACTGTTATACGCCATCATTTGTAGCGCCGTTCTTCCTTCTATTGTATACGCAAGAATAATCCCTATAAGTGCCATACTCAATGTCTGCCCCAATAGCCGCACTGTGGAAATGGTAGACGATGCAAAACCGATGTACTCTTTCGGTACAGAACTCATAATTAGATTATTATTCGGCGGTGCAAAGCAACTAACTCCAATACCAACAACAGCTAAGCTCACCATAATGATTGTCATGCTTTCAGTGAAAGTGCCATACGCCATAGCTAGTAAACCTACACCGATGAGTACCATGCCCCAACGAGCAAATACTGCGGGATTATATCGATCAGACAGTGCGCCCATGCGAGGTGCCAAGAACACCATAATTCCGGTTTGTATGCACAAAATCAATCCTGTCATACGAGAATCAAATCCCATAATCATTTGTAAAAATAAAGATAATACAAAACCTACACCAAAGGTGGCACTAAAGTTCATCATCGCAGCTATACTGGACATCGTAAATACTATATTAGACAAGAACATTCTAACTGGTATGAGTGGATCTTTACTATTCCACTCCACATAACCTAATAGGCATAATGCTAGTATACCAGCTCCCACAGCATAGGCACTCCACCAAAATCGAACCCATTCCGTAATACCAATCATCATTGCACTGATACCCAAGGCGTATAAAAGTAAACTTCTCGAAGAAATACTACTATCTGGTGTATGTACCCATTCCTCATGCAAAGAGCGAAAAGCCATCACATTTGCTACAACACCTAGTAAGGTAGTAAACACAAAAATACTGCGCCAACCATAATAATAATTTAGAAATCCACCTACGGCCGGCCCCAAGGATAATCCCAAATAGACCATACCTCCGATCATACCAAATGCGTAACCACGCCGTTCTAATGGTACCGATAAAGTTAAAATAGACATAGACGTAGTATACACAACCCCTAAGGCAATTCCTTGCAAGGCTCGATACACCGTCAGCATCTCTACTGAGCCAACAAAGCACATAAGTCCAGATATCATCGTAAATACAATACTACCTACATAAAATAGCTTGCGCTTTCCATAGATGTCCGCTAGCTTACCAGCAGGAATCACCGCCACTGTACAGCACAGTAAAAAAGATTCTACCACCCATGCCATATCATTCGTAGTAGCCCCAAACTCTTGCATCATGTCTGGAAAAGACATGGTGAGAGAACTCGATGCAAACGGATTTAAAAACGCCGCTACCATCATCGTATATAAAACAGCTTTCATGCCAATATCACTCCTCATTTCAATATACTCTCATTATAACAATACAATTGAGGTTTTGAAAGCAGCTACCCCACACAGTTACCTCTGGAAGATTCTATTTTTAGATGACAATTCTCTTTATTTATGATATACTAAAGTCATCAATAGATTGAGTGTTTCCATCGAAACAAAGAAACCCCACAGTGGCATCTGTGGGGTTTCTGCTTTTTTCAGAGAGCTACCTCTAGGCTAATTACCTCTAAACTTTCTATCTAGCCATTTACAGATATAGTAACTGACTATACCTGCCACGATAGAAATAATTAGATTGAGCACTAACTCCATCGAAACACCCCCTTCCTGTCACCAGTATCGGGGAGGTAACATCTACAGTATAGCAAAAATTCACAAACTATAAAATAAAAAATACACGTCACTCATCAAAACAATTCATCAAGAAAAGCCGCGTTACTTACTAAAAACTTTCGCGTAGGGCAGTTTTTAGAAGTGACGCGGCTTTTCCCACAATTTCTAAAGTTGTACGGCTTTTCGTACTACGTATATCCTAGAGATATGTCGTTTCTATTTGAACTCGTTGCAAAGAGCTGCAAACATGTCTGCATCTGGTTTCACCACATCATGTACTAATGCACGCGCATGTGGACCACCGTTGGCAGCATATAATGCTTGTTCAAAGGATGGTTTTGTTGTATCTTGGTAAATCAATCCTGTTACAAGACCATTTGTTTCACCTAATGTAGCAAATGCTTGTGCACGGTTGGTTGGATCGTAACCTTCTGGCAAATTCACCAAATTATCTTTAAAGTAATCATAGCCATTTTGTTTATTGTACGTTACGCAAGGGCTGAACACGTTAATGAAAGAGAATCCTTCGTGTTGCATACCTTGTTTAATTAAATCCACCAATTGTGCACGGTTTACCATGTAACTTTGTGCTACGAAAGTAGCACCAGAAGCAATGGCTGTTTCACAGATTGGCAATGGACTTTCAAAAGAACCATGTGGAGACGTTTTTGTCACAAAACCCACGTCAGAACGAGGAGATGTTTGACCTTTGGTTAAACCATATACATGGTTATCCATAACCACATACGTAATATTTACATTACGTTTGAACGCATGGATCGTATGACCCATACCGATAGCAAAGGCATCACCGTCACCACCACAAACCACAACGTTCATATCTTCATTTGCTAATTTCACACCTTGTGCATAAGGAAGTGCACGACCATGTGTAGTATGCGCACCATAGGCATAGAAGTAACCACCGATACGGCTAGAACAACCGATACCAGAGATAACAGCCAATTTTTCAGGCGCAATATCAAGAGCAGCTACTGCATCAGCGATGGCTGCTTGTACCCCATAATGACCACAACCTGGGCACCAGTTAGGGCGGATATCATTTCTATATTCATTTGCTGTTGCCATTATAAAACCTCCTTAATTGCCGCTTTTACATAAGATGTTGTAAATGGATTGCCATCATATTTTAAGCAACTAGAAAGTTTTTCTTTATTCGGCATATTGATGCGGAATAAGTTAGTTAATTGACCTGTCGCATTTTGCTCACAAATCACAACTTTTTTAGCACTGTTATAGAATGGTAGCAATTGTTCTTTCGGGAACGGTTTAATCAAACGAAGTTGTAAATGGTTTACTTTGTGGCCTTCTGCCTCTAATTCTACCACTGCTTCTTCGATAGCACCACGGCTAGAGTTAATACCGATCACAAGAACATCTGCTTCCTCATGTTTTGCATTGTTCAAGAATGGTTCATATACGTCTGCTACTGTAGATAATTTGCGGAAACGTTTGTCTGTTTGTGCCACGTGCATAGAAGGTGCTTCTGCTGGTTTACCTTCTTCGTTATGTTCTAGACCAGTAGACAAGAATAGACCGTTTTTCATACCTGGAATCGTACGAGGGGAAATACCGCTTTCAGTCAATTCAAAACGTTTGAAGTATTTAGGATTTTCCAATGCTGGTAACTCTTCTTCTTTCATCAAATTACCACGCTCAATACCAACACGATTCAAATCGAATGTTGGTACAGATTGTTTATTCAAGCCTTGTTGTAAATCAGGCATGAAAATAACTGGACATTGGTATTGTTCCGCCAAGTTGAAAGCATGTTGAATTTCATAGAAACATTCTTCAATACTTGTTGGAGCAATGACGATATTGGAATAATCGCCATGCGCATTGTAGCAAGCTGCATCAATATCGGATGTTTCTACTTTTGTAGCCATACCTGTGGATGGGCCAGAACGTTGTACATCGATGATCAGCATTGGCAATTCAGCCATAGATGCCATAGATAAAGACTCAGCCATCAAGCTCAAGCCAGGGCCAGATGTACATGTAAAGCCACGAACACCAGCGTATACACCACCCATAGCCATCATACATGCAGCAATTTCATCTTCTGTTTGTACCACAGTAGATCCAACTTTATCCATTTTCTTAATCATGTATTCCATAACTTCAGAAGCTGGCGTAATTGGATAGGATGCCATAAAACGGGATCCCGCTGCAATCGCACCCAATGCTAACGCTTCATTACCAAGCAAGAACATTTGATCTTTTGGTGTTGGTTTATCCAATGTATCTACTTCTACATCACCCAATTGGTCTTTTACCAATTGATAGCCCAATTGGAATGCTTGTAAGTTTTTGTTAATAATATCTTCGGATTTTTTCGCAAAACGAGCTTTTATAGCTGTTAAGAACAACTCGGTTTCAAAGCCCAATAGCGCAACGGACATACCTAGTGCCACGATATTACGCATCAACAAAGATCCTTGTTGTAATGCTGTTTCAGAAATTGGCAATGCTAAGCATGTTACGCCGGTGCCTGTGAAAGCTTCAAAATTAGGATTTACTTTGCTATCGCAAATGATAAAGCCACCTTCACGCACTTCTTTACCGTGCATATCTACAGTTTCTTGGTCAAGTGCTACCAAGAAGTCGATATGCTCACCGACTGTCATAATTTGTTCTAATGCGATACGTAATGCAAATGTTGTGTGACCACCTTTGATACGAGATGCAAACAAACGTTGGCTGTACAAGGAATATCCTTCTTTGGCAAGAATCGTAGCTAAAATTTCGCCACAACTTTCAATACCTTCACCTTGCTGACCGCCCATTTTCCAGATAAAATCTTTACGTTTTTGCAAGAGATTCACCCTCCTTAGGATTGTAATATAGGACCACAGAAAGACTGTATATAGTAAGTGTTTTCAATACACTTCAATCTCTCAAAGTTCACCTCTAATAATAGCATTTTTACCGCTTTTCATCAATCATATTCCCTATATTTATAAAGCAATATTGCCACTTTCACAGATTCTTTATACATCTATTTCCTAACGTTATGACACGCATGGTATATATAGGCATGCCCTATAAGCAAAAAAATACAAAAACCTCGGCCAAGAGAATAAAGCCGAGGTCTTTGTATTTGAGAAAAAAGAGAGAGAACATTTGAAATAGCTTCAAATGTTTTGTTGGGGCAATGGGGGGCGCCCCTTCGGTAAAAGTAGGGTCTTTTACCTGGGAAGGTATAAGATGAACCCTTCCCTATTGTAAGTTAGGTAGATAAAGAGAGAGATCTTTATCTAGCAAAGGTAGTGTGAACCCTTTGCTTGAGTTATTATAGCAAATGATTGTGTAAAAGTAAACACATGATTTTATAAATTCCTAGCCTTTTTATATATTTTTTATATATAACGCTATAATTTATTAATATCGTAACCTATGAACTCTTTAATAACTAGGTTTCTTACTTCTCCTTTTGCTTTGCTAGTAGCTCTGCATGAGCTTTTTTAAATACAAAGGCATTTCGCACATGACCTCGCATCCGCTCTTCTGCTAATTGTCCATTGCGATCATGGATAGCTTCCATAATTTGTTGATGTTCTAAATCGCAAGAGATGGTACGTGTCTTATCGGACGTACTAATGTACATATCGCGATTTACCATTTCCCGAAAATCCGCTAAATAATCTGCCACCCGGTCATTACCAGAAAATTCTGCAATCAATGTATGAAAGCGACTATTAATAGCCACACGTTCCTCTGGATCTTCTGTATGAATCCCTGCATCGCACACTTCTTGTAACTCTGTTAACTGCTCCTCTGTGCATCGTTCTGCACAAAGTCTAGCACCCAAGCCTTCCATTACTTCACGGCATTGATACATGGCTACAATCTCCTCTGGAGAATAGCCTTTTACGGTAACACCTTTCCAAGGTTTAATGACCACAAGATTATCTTTTGCCAGTTTACGAAATGCTTCACGTACCGGAGTGGCGCTCACATTTAATTGTTCTGCAATACGCACTTCACTTAACTTCACTTTTGGTTTCAAAGAACCCGTCAAAATAGCTTGCTTTAGCGACATATACACTTGCTCACTCAGCGGCAACCGCCCTATTGAGTCTATACTATGTAAACGATACTCTTCCGTCTTATCCATCGAATCCCCCTCCAAGATGTTACTGTTCTATACTTTCACCCAGTCTGGCATACGTAACATATTTCTTTCATTATACGTGAAATAGGTCCTAAAAATCAATGAAATCTAATGTCCCTGTGATATAATAGTAATAACTAATGTATCTGTGTATAGAATAGGAATCAACCATGAGTCGTTGTCTAATTATTATAAACCCTGTATCAGGTGGTGGTCGGGCCCGCCGATACGTAATGGAACTACAATGGCAACTAAGCGCACTTTTTGATCGCTTAGAAGTAAAATTCACCCGACAAGCCGGCGATGCTACCCGCTTTGCCATCGAAGCCTCCAACGAAGGGTTTGACGCCATCTTTTGTATGGGCGGTGACGGTACTATTAATGAAACTGTTAACGGCATTGTGAAAGCTGGCTGTCGCTCCAAATTCGGTTTCATTCCCCTTGGCACTGTCAACGATATGAGCCGTGCTCTAGGCATCCCCTTACAACCATTAGAAGCTATTCACGGCTTAAAAAACAGTACCATCCGCCATGTCGATGTAGGGCGTTGTAACGATTCGTTTTTTTGCAACAATATCGCCATCGGGGTCATCCCTGAAGTTGTGGCCTCCGTCACTCCAAAAGAAAAACAATTACTGGGCCCCTTAGCCTACTTTGCCAAAGGCGGACAAGCCTTATTTACAACCAAGGATTATAAGTTCCGCATCACTACCGAAGAAGGAACCCAAGAATTTATGTCTCCATTGGTCATCGCCTTACTAACCAATGTGGTATCTAGCTTTGAGCATTTCATGCCCACCGCTTCCGTAGATGATGGATATATGCGCATTATTATTTTCAAAGAATACTTCATTATGAACCTATTCTTCATCTTGCCACTCATTCTAAGCGGTTCTATTTATAATTCAAAATATGTAACCATCCTGAAGGTTAAACAAGCTCGCATCGAGGTGTGTGACACCATGGATGCGTCTACCAACATGGATGGCGACATCGGCCCTGATGCACCAGTAGACTTAGAAGTATTACCTAAATTTTTACAAGTCTACGTACCTAGCAACCGTCGCAAGAAAATACAAGGATTATTCCACAATCCATTACAAAAATAAATTCAATAGTTTTTAAACAAGCAATAGAGGAGAGTTGAACCATCAACTCTCCTCTGTTTTTTGTTGCCTTTGAAATGTTACCGAACTACGAATCCATTCCACAGGACTATTTCGTTTGTTTCCTGTATCTATTTGTTGTGCAATCCCTCGTAATTGAGCCTCTCGTACCACAATATCACGAATGCCGCCTCCTATGGTTGTAGTCTCATGAACACGCATAGCGAGTAGTACATCTTCCATTGTCAATCCTTGTAAATACATATGTTGAATCCAAGTATTTCCTGTATTGGCAAAGACAATGCCTACGCGACTATGATGAATCTGTAAATTGTACGCATTCCACTGCTCCGTTACACTGGATCCTACAGGGTGTCCTGCTAATACCACAATCCCTTGTTGCATACGTTCCATCACAAGATTCTGTGTCAGTAACCCTACACCATCCCAATGTAAGCCATCACCACTGTGCCTACCTTCCATACGCACCTCTTGGATGCTTAGTTGATCCACTTGTGTAGCCTCCACCATATGAGCTGATGCATTTCTTAACACCGTATTTTTCAGAAAAATATCCTTACCATGATGGATAACCACTAAAGAAGACCGTGTAGAATTACCTTTTTCATAACTAGCCCCTCTACGCATAGCAGCTTGTACTTCCGACTTACTTAACAAACCAGTATGATCAAGCACATCTTGCGTCACTGCATCCGCTTTAGGTGTATTCTCCTCTTGTAAAAGGTCTTCTTTCCATCCATATCCATCAATAGTACCACCACGAATGACAACGTTTTCGATAGGTCCTTGCTCATCGCCTTCTAACTGTAAAAGTCCTAAATATGGCGTACCTCCTGTCACCACATAATTAGGTTTCACAAAGGCAGAGCTATTATTAACCGCCATCAGTACAGCATCCTCATCTAATTCTAAGGTCATATAACTGTGCAAGAATAGCGTTCCTGTGAGATATACACCTTTACTAATATGTAAGATACCTCCCGCTGGGGTATCACGTATCGCTTTTTGTAACGCTAACGTATTGTCCGTGATTCCATCTCCTACTGCGCCATAGGCGGTAGCCTCTAAACGCGGTTCTTGAGGTAATGTTTTGACTGGTATCTTGGAAGAATCAGACAAGGTAGAGCCCGTATCATCTACAGCTTTTACTTGCACTAAGTATACTGTATCGGATTCTAATCCATTCAACTCTATTCTAGGAATGATAGATACACCCTTTGCACTAGGACGAATTTCTTTCACTTTTTCTTGATTAACGTAAATATCATACCCCGCCAATCGTTCATCATCCACTGGATTCCAAGCTAAGGAAATCGTTGTACTAGTTACGCCTAACTTAGGGATTTGCAATTCAAAATCGCCTGCTTCTACCACATATTTCGTCACCGGCGTTGTATATTTCACATACATATTCCAGCCTAACCCTAGCAAAGCCAAGATTAGACTCAATCCTATGGCCCACCATCCATAGGCTCTATATCGCTTTTGTTTCATTATGTCCATCCTATTCTCATGTATTCACCATGGCTCTCGTATCTAGCACATAGCGTATATGTACCATTCTACATGATTTACAAAAATGGTCAATACTCAACCGATGGTGGTAACCCGCATAATATGAGACATAGGTACAAGCACATCTCCTACCGTCATCGTTCGATACACTGTATCAATCTGTTGTAATCGCCCTTGCACCGTATCATAAACTCGTCCATTATGATACACCACACTGACTACATTCCCTATCACTAGTCCCTTACACTGCGCATCTAAAACTTCCAATTGCTCCTCTGAAAGTTCTTTACGATTCTCTTTATATCGCGCTGTTTCCTCCAATAACTCTTGAAATCCCTTCAAGGCAGCAAAGGGCATAAATTGTTTAGCCCTCTGTAACAATGTCATCTTCGGTCGTTTACGTTGCATTATGTCCTCCCACCAAGGTATTACGAAACTGCATGGTCCCCTCTTCTTGCAAACTGCTAGCACGAAGTATGGAATTACCGCCAAACTTTTCCTTAATCGACAATACGGTTCGTTCCACTTGGTATGCTTTTTCTTCTCTATCCTGAGACTTAGAAAACAAATCTTCTTCCCAAGGTACGGCCTCACGACTGACTAAATCATCAAATCCCACCGACAACTGCCGTATCTCCTGATAAGGGTGAGTGGTTTCTTTATATAGCTCCAATACTGCCTGTGAAAGTACCTCTAAGGAGCACGTATACTTCGATAACCGTCTCGATCCACCGGTACCTTTCACCGTTCTATCTGCATACCGCACCCCTAAGGAGACATATTTCGTCAGCGCTTCTTCTGCAATCAGTTCCAACAGTAAAGATTCCACCATCTCCCGAAGAGGGACAAAACACTCCTCGTAGGAATAATTCCTCAGCAAAATTTGCCCTCTCGACAAAGAGTGTTTCGCTGGTCGGTACGCATGAATCTCTTTCATAGTGCACGTCTCACGCCCCCAAGCATGGTCAATGAGTAGCTCCGCATTAATCCCAAATTCCTTATACCAGCGTTCCTCAGGCACAGTCGTAATACCATGTAAATCCACTATGCCATACTTATGTAACCGGCTTGCGATTCCCTTTCCGATTTGCCAAATATCTGTAATCGGTTGATGATACCATATCTTTTCTTTAAATAGCTTCTCATTAAGAATACCAATTCCCTGTGGCGCATGCTTTGCCAACACATCGAGGGCTACCTTAGCTAAAAACAAATTAGTTCCTAATCCAACCGTAGCATGAATATGAGTTTGTTCTAATACCTTATATTTGAAGAGCAACGCTAGTTCTCGCCATGTTTTCTTATACAATCGGCTATAGGGAGTCACATCAATAAAATACTCATCAATCGAGTACACATGAATATCTTCTGGCGCCACATAGTCCAATAAGACGCCATAAATAGAGGCAGACACCTCCATATATCGTCGCATCCTAGGTTTCACTGCCATATACTCAATAGTGGATGGAATCTCAAACAAACGGCATCGATTCTTAACGCCTAATTGCTTTAATGCCGGAGAAATAGCCAGTGTAATCGCCCCTAGTCCACGTGATGCATCCGCTACAACTAATGGCGTAGTGAAAGGATCTACCCCTAAATCTGCACATTCCACAGACGCATAAAAACTCTTCAAATCCAAGCACATATACACTGCCATACTATCCCTCCTCCATACTAGTATGGTAGCATATTTGTTCTATATTTTCAATATATACGTTCGATATATTAACCCTACAACAGTATAGTAATTTACTATATTAAAAAAAGATTACTACGCAATACTCCCTATATTTGACTTGGTTTACCACTAGGAAATGCATCTCATTATATCCGACCTCAACGTTTTTAAAACAACTTTAACATTCAATGAGCCTAGTATTTAACTAGGATCACCAATATTATAACCAACTCATTTTGTCCTATAAGCCTCCTATAACCCGCTTTTTATATAAGTAGCCCCCACATTTGACAAAGAGCCGGAAATTAGATAAAGAAAACAGGTTGCCCCGAAGGACAACCTGTTGTAAGTTTGTGTAATACGATTGTATTTCTGATTATAAGAAACGGTTCAAGGAAGCAGTGCTTGCCAAGTGACGATCAGTCATACCCATTTCTGCTGGAGTGCAACCCAATGCAAGTCCAATTAATTGGCTCATGTGGATGATAGGCATATCACCATTCATTGGAACAGTTGCTTTTGCTTCCTTTTGGAACATATCCAATTGCATTTGGCAAAGTGGGCATGGTGTTACGACACAATCAGCACCTTCTTTTTGCGCATCTGCATTGATAGAACCAGTCATTTGCATTACAGAATCATGTGCAGGGTATACTGCATGGAAACCACAGCAATCTAATTTACGGGAGAAATCGATTGGAGTCGCACCTAATGCTGTAATCAAATCTGCCAAGCTTGTTGGGATTTGCATATCTTCAAAACCCATTTCTTCTTCTGGACGAAGGATATGGCAACCATAATATTCAGCAACGCGAAGGCCAGTTAATGGACGAGTCACCTTTGCTTTCAAATTATCTAAACCATATTCGCGGATAAGAACCCACAAGAAATGTGTTACTTCGCTAGTACCTTTATAGTTCATACCTGCTTCGCCAAGAATGTTGTTAACTTTTTGACGAGTTACTTCATGCTCATCAAGCTCTTTTTTAGCTTCACGAAGCATCAATGTACAAGTGTTACAAACTGTAAGAATATCTAGACCTTCTTTTTCAGCCAACGCGATGTTACGAGCGTTAGTGGAAAGAGTCAATAATGGATCGATATCTTGAACGTGGGACGCGCCGCAGCAAGTCCATCCGTCTAATTCTTGGATTTCGATACCTAATTTTTTCGCTACTGCAACGGTTGCTAAGTAGTCTTCTTTAGATGCGCCTTCTAATACGCAACCTGGGAAAAATCCGTATTTCATTATTTTCCAGCCTCCTCTACTGCACGACCGATTGTACGAACACCTTCAATACCATTCACTGGTTTATGAGGAACTACCAATTCAAATGGATTGATTTTGCCATGTTTCCATAAACGAAGAGCGTATAGACCTTGTTTTGCGGAATCCAATAATCCGTCTGTTTTCAAGCTCATTGTTACTTCATTTAGGCGACCAGTTTTTAACAAGTCTTGTTTGAATGCGATAGCATGACGAGTACCTTTATTGGACAAGCCTGCTTGTGTCGCTACACGGCGAAGGTTGGAAATATCTTTTTCTGGTTTCAAATGTTTTGGACAACGAGTGATACAGTTCATGCAATGTACACATTTCCACAAGCCATGGTTGAAAGCTGGTGTAGTATGCGCCATTGGGGACACATCACGAGAATCCATTACAAAGCGGTTAGCTTTTGTATATACATATGGATCCAAGAAGTCTTCACGATTAGCAGACAATTTATTACATTCGGAAGCACAACATCCGCAAAGGATACATTCTGTGTTCATAACGAATTTTTTGAAATCTGCTGCTGTTTGACGAGTTCCAGTTTTAGTAGTGAATTCTGGTTTTACGAAAATCCAAGGAGCTACTTCTTTCAAGCGGCTAACTTTTGCTTCCCAGTCAACTACTAAGTCACGGATTACATCAAAGTTACCGATTGGTGCTACTGTAATTTCATCAGAACCGAAACGTTCTGTAATTTCGTCGATTTTAGCTTCACAACCAAGCATAGCTTGACCGTTAACTTTTACGGAGCAAGCGCCACATACTGCGGAACGGCAAGCTGCTACGAAAGTTAATGTTGGATCTAATGTATCTTTAATTTTTTGTAAGCCCCAAAGGATAGTACGGTCTGCTTCATAATCGAAAGTATAAGACTGTACATACGCGCGGCCTTCGTTAAAGCGGTGGATATGATAAGTAATTTGTCTCATCTTAGTACTTCCTTTCTTGTGGTTCGTATTTAGTGAACACTACATCGCGTTCAGACATTTCGTATTCGCCATTTGCGCCAAGTTTCCAAATTGTATGTTTTAAATATTGGGAATCATCACGTTTAGGGAATTCTTCACGAACGTGAGCACCACGGGATTCTTTACGGTTTAACGCACCTAATGCAATAGCTTTCGCAACTGTCAACATAGATTTAATTTCTACGTAGTTAACGAATGCCATGTTGTAAGTACGGTTGGAATCACCTACGTAGCAAGTTTCATACTCTTTAGTTAAACGTTCAATAACTTCAAGAGCTTCTGTGATACCTGCTTCGTTACGGAAGATACCTACTTTATTCCACATAGCTACTGCTAATTCATCACGAATTTCAGCTACTGGACGACCAGAAGTACGGGATGTAACTTCAACGAATTTAGCTTCCCACTCATCAGCTTTTGCTTGTAATTCAGCATCGCAATCTGCGAATGTGCTAGCTTGCGCATAGTCAGCAGCGCCTGCACCGGATACTTTACCGAATACAACGCCGTCTGCCAAGGAGTTACCGCCTAAACGGTTAGCACCATGGATAGAGATACAAGATGCTTCACCAGATGCGAAGATACCAGGGATTTCTGTTGCACAAGTTTTGTAGTCAACTACGTCGATACCGCCCATGATGTAATGGCAAGTAGGACGAATTGGCACTGGATCTGTTAAAGGATCACAATGTTCAAAGCAAAGAGCCAAGTCACGGATACCATGAAGTTTTTCGATGATAACTTCTGGTCCTAAGTGACGAAGGTCTGCTACTACATAAGCATCAAGACCAGTTCCGTTGAAACCACGACCTGCTGCGATTTCATCTTCGATTGCTTTTGCAACAACGTCACGAGACGCTAATTCCATTTTGTTAGGAGCGTATTTTTTCATAAAACGTTCGCCCTCAACATTTAACAAGTATCCGCCTTCACCACGAACAGCTTCGGACATCAAGATACCAGTCTTACCAAGGCCAGTTGGATGGAATTGGATCATTTCCATATCTTTCAAGCCTACACCAGCACGGAAAGCTACTGCCATACCGTCACCAGTGGAAAGGAATGGGTTAGTTGTACGAGTCCAGAATACACGGCCTGCTCCACCAGTGGATAATACGATGGATTTAGCTTTGATAATTTCTACTTTACCTTTTTTCATATTCCAGATAATAGCACCACCAGCTTTACCGTCTTTTACAACGATATCTAATAGGTACCATTCTTGTAAGAAATGTACGCCTTCTTTAAGACATTGTTCATATGTTGTATGAAGAATTACGTGACCAGTTTTATCTGCGCTGTAGCATGTACGTGGATAGGATTGTCCACCAAAGTTACGTTGTGCGATTTTGCCTTCGTCTGTACGAGAGAAAGGAGTTCCCATGAAATCCATTTCTAATACGCCTTCTGGGCAACGTTGACAGAAGAATTCGATAGCATCTTGGTCACCAAGATAGTCAGAACCTTTTACAGTATCGAATGTGTGAACTTCTGTGGAGTCTTCTTTTGCTACGTTATTTAACGCCGCATTAACACCACCTTGTGCCATTGCTGTGGCAGAACGTGTTGGGAAAATTTTTGTGATCAATGCTACACGCAAACCATCGCGTCGTGCAGCTTCTAAAGCAGCTCGTTGGCCTGCTCCACCACTACCTACTACGAGAACATCATATTGTTCCATACGTACCTCCTCAAAAACACTTGTCTTATTTTGAACTATATCTCTTACATACTGTTCTTAAAATAAGGAACTATGTTTAACTGCATACATGACTGATATATGCATCAATCTATAGCCTTATTATATACGCTATTTCAAAGTGTTACAATTGTCACACCACCCCCTTAAAAACCCCTCTTTTACAAGGGATTAAGCAGTTTTGATAACGTTTTTCATAGGTTCTATATAGATATATAACAATAATGGTATTTCAAGCTAATTCCCACTCAATTTATACTTATACAGTGTACTTTTATCTTTTCCCTCAACTATCTTGTTATTACACAATTTTTTAGGTTATATAAATTTTTGTCATTATTAAATTTTATTTCCCAAGTATATTAATTAACTACTTTTAAAATGTTTACTTTCCTCTATATGATATTTTTTCTCACTAATTATTTTTATATTCTATTATACTTTTTTAGCATTAATAGTATGACTTTATTTTATAACACAATATATTGATTTTTATCACACCTCAACTACAAGTTATATCTATTTTTTTCCATTTTCTTTTTCTGAAACTACCCATTACGAACTATCTTATACAAAAACGACAAAATTTTTCATCCTCTTTATTTTGTAAAGTATCTTTTCCTCATTATGGTATGCATTTTTGACATGCTGAGGGCGTTGTGAAAAAACGACTGGTATAGTATAATTTTAGAAGATGTTGTGCTAAAGCACTTTATCTCTATACAACATATTGATATTGAGTCCGTGTGAAAACATATCTATGCACTCTCATTTGCAATTCGTAAATGGGAGTCCTTTTATGGTCAAGGCCTAATACATATGTTAAACGGATATGCTTTCACATATATTCAATATATGTGGATAATCTTAACAATGGATACAAGTATCCTACACTTTTAGAAAAGGGAGAACTTTCATGAGCATTATGATCAAGAAACGTGATGGCCATTATGAGCCATTGTCGGTAGAAAAAACGAAGAAAATGGTTGCCTTTGCTTGTCTAGGCTTAGACTCTTGTGACCCGATCGAGCTCGAAATGGACTGTAAATTGCAGTTCGTGGACGGCATGACTACGAAACAAATCCAACAAACTCTTGTTCAAACTGCCATCGAGAAAGTCATCCAAAAGGTAGATGATGGTTTCGGTAACATGGTGAACCGCATGAACCAAGACTGGCAATTCGTGGCAGCTCGTCTATACTTATTCGATTTATACAAAGAAGCTGCTATTAACCGTAAATACAAGGCCTTTGGGTATGGTAACTTCACTGATTTAGTAAAAACCTTAGTCGCTGCTGGCCGCTATGCAGACTTTTTCTTAACACAATATACAGAAACTGAATTAGAAGAACTTGGCGACTATATCAAACCAAAACGTGACTACTTGTTTAACTATGAAGGTATTAAACTATTAGCAGACCGCTATTTAGTGAAAGGCTTCAACAAAGAAATTTTTGAACTTCCTCAAGAGCGTTTCATGGCTATCGCTATGCATTTAGCTGTCATCGAAGGGGATAAAAAAGTTTACTACGCTAAAAAGTTCTATGATTTGATGAGCGAATTAAAAATGACTACAGCTACACCAACATTGGCGAATGCTGGTACACCATTCCATCAATTGAGCTCTTGCTTCATTTCTGGTGTAGAAGATAATCTATGGTCCATTTACGATGTGAATGCGAAGTTCTCCCGTGTGTCTAAGCATGGTGGCGCTCTTGGTATTTATCTTGGTAAAGTACGTGCCTTGAACTCCGACATCCGTGGATATAAAAATTCTTCTGGCGGTGTCATCCCTTGGATTCGTTTATACAACGATACTGCCGTTGCCGTAGACCAGTTAGGTAAACGTAAAGGTGGCGCTACGGTAACACTTGACGTGTGGCACAAAGATTTCTACGAATTTGTTGAGCTTCGTACCAACAATGGTGATGACCGTCGTAAAGCGCACGACATCTTCCCTGCTCTATCTGTACCAGATATTTTCATGGAACGTGTTATCAACCGTGAGCACTTCACTTTATTCGACCCACATGAAGTATCTCGTGTGATGGGCTTTCAATTAGAAGACTATTACGATGATGATACGAATAAAGCGTTCACGGAAAAATATTTAGCTTGTGAAGCTAGCCCAGATCTACACGGTATCGAAGTCAGTGCTTTGGATATGATGAAAAAAATCATGCGCTCTGCGGTAGAAACAGGTACGCCGTTCATCTTCTTCCGTGATACGACAAACCGTGCGAACCCTAATAAACATGCGGGCATGATTTATGCTTCTAATTTATGTCATGAAATCGCACAAAACGTTGGTTTCACTGATTTAGATGAAGAAATTATCCAAGACGATGGATCCATCGTGACTCGCACAAAAGCAGGGGACATGGTAACGTGTAATTTGAACTCCATCAACCTAGGTCAAACCTCTGATGAAGAGTTAGAAGAAAATATCGCCTTACAAGTCCGTATGTTAGATAACGTTATTACTATCAACCAATTCCCTGTGCCCGAAACACGCGTAACTAGTGAAAAATATCGCGCTATCGGCCTTGGTACGAGCGGTTACCACCACTATTTGGTGAAACATAAAGTACAATGGGAAAGCGATGAGCATTTGGCTGTAGCTGATACATTGTTTGAAAATATTGCCTACGCTGCCATCAAGGCATCCATGGAATTAGCGAAAGAAAAAGGTGCTTACCCTGCTTTCAAAGGTTCTCAATGGGAAACGGGAGAATATTTTGAACGTCGCGGTTATACCTCTGAAAGATGGCAACAACTGCGAGCAGATGTGGCAAAATACGGTATCCGTAACGGTTACTTGATGGCTATCGCTCCAACAGGTAGTACATCCAACATTGCTAACACCACAGCTGGTATCGATCCTATCTTCAAAAAATTCTTCATTGAAGAGAAAAAAGGTAGCTTTACACCAAAAACAGCACCTGATTTGAGCAACGAAACCATGTGGTTCTACAAAGAAGCCCACACGATTGATCAACAATGGTCCATCAAGGCTTGCGGTATCCGTCAACGCCACATCGACCAAGCACAGTCTTTCAACTTGTACATTACGCCACAAATGAAAGCAAAAGAAATTCTAGATTTATATGTGGAAGCCTATAAACAAGGCATTAAGACAATTTACTATATCCGTAACCAATCCTTAGAAATGGATGAATGCACTAGCTGTTCCTCCTAATCTTTGGTGGAGTTAAACCTTATACATATAAGAGCACGGCTGCTCCTCACAAACGGCATTTCATGATGTTTATTCGGGGCACACCGTGCTCTTTTGGTATATTTCGAATTAGGCAAATTCCCCACCAAAAATCTAGTCGGAACGACGTCGTTTTTTCGGGAAGGGTTAGTGTAAAATGTTTGTTGGAAAAATGAAATAGAAAAAGAAGGTCATCCTTTG
>ERZ772909.82-NODE-82-length-75674-cov-30.854851_pt1 | contig 75674 bp, 52 predicted proteins | sample MGYA00511137_ERZ772909 | MGnify/ENA primary metagenome ERZ772909 (study PRJEB29015, sample SAMEA2738095) | human oral metagenome | biome: human oral; feature: human-associated habitat; material: saliva | place: China | collected 2270 ... | reverse complement strand
GCCTAACAAAAGGGAGGGGGAACAGAAAAACTTACACACTTTTTCGGACAATACCCATTTGAACGAAGGCGTAGCGGGCTACGTCAAGAACGAACGAAAAACAAGATGATAACAAGAAAACGAAAGATGGCAGGATGTTTTCTTCTCCATAGCGAGCTGTACTATGGCGGTCTAATTACCGTTTTGGTTTATCAAACAGAAAAAGGAGATGCTGCAAAAACAAGTTTTGCAACACCTCCCAAACAAGGATAAATATGAAAAACAGTAATTATTTCACGATTACCTTTTGTCCATTGATGACGTAGATGCCAGCAGGAAGACTGTTCACATCGTCAACACGAACACCAGAGAGTGAGAAGACGCCTTTGGTCTTCTTGCCAGATTGGAGAGTCACCGACTTGATGAGCGTGACAATCTGGTTAGCAGGAATCTTTGCATCGCCAGCTTCTTTGGTTTCGGGCATTTTGCCGAAATAACCAGTGTTGGCCGCTGCTTTGTCATCCTTTTCAGAAAGCACCACCTTGTCATTCTCTGGACTGAAGAGACCGTTGTTCACATTGAGTTTGACAAACTCGAACGTGCCGTGCAGACCATTCACTGCATCAGCTGCCTTGTGGACGGGGTTGAGCTCTTGCTGATTTTTGGCTTGAGCATAGAGGTACGCTTTGCCTTCTGTGTTGTCATCGTTAGGCTTAACCACATAGGCTTGTCCTGCTGCGAGTTTGCCATCTGCCACTTTCTTGAGCACGATGTCTTTGGTTTCTGGATTTTGACCAAGAACGGTATAGAAATCTGCTTTGGCTTCTTTATCAAACTCTGCTGCAATGGGAAGAGTGACAATGCTAAAGCCTTTCTTTGCAGGGAGATTGTAGAAAAATCCATTTTCCAAGATGCTATTAACCGTACTTTCTTCAACAGGTTGGAAAGAGAATGCAGAGTTGTCATTGCCATCTGCAGTGTTCCACGTCACAATACGGTTTCTGCCTGGTTGAGCATTGATGTATGGGTATTCTTTCTTATCCTTGCCATCGCTTACCACGAAACGGAATGCACCAGGATAGTTGATGAATTCAACCTTGATGGTGTAAGGCGTTTCTGACTGAGTAATAACAAGACCTCCACTACCGTTGCCAGCTTTGCGTTTGAGGTAGAGACCAGTGAGGAGGTTGCGGAATGTATATCCACCGTCCACTTTGGTCACTTGCCAGTAGTATTCGAGGTGCTGATTTCTGTCGCCAGATGCTGCATATGTGTTGTCATCATTCTTCTTTTGACCAGCAAAAATCACTTGGTCGAATGTGTCGGTAGAAGAACTCTTGACTGCCATTACATTTTTGTTGACAGAAGCATTACTTGATTCGCTTTGAATCATATAGATTCCGTCTTGTGGCATCTTGAGCTGGCTCTCGAATGTGGTGAGTGCAGCATTGAGTCTTGCTACGAAGTCGTTGATTTCGGCAACAGTGACAGGACGCTTGTCTGTGATGGCTTTGAGGTCTTCTTGAATCTTGTCGTTTGCTTCCTTTAAGACCTTCTTAGAACCTTCAGCGTAGTAACCAAGTTGAGAGCCTTCTTGAGCCTTTTCCAAACGCTTATTGATGACGTCTGAAACTTCGGTTACACGTGATGGGTCGGGGTAGTTCTCACGATATTTATCGAGTGCCTTTTTGAACGTCTCAATAGTCTCGTCTGTGGCCTTTTCAGCTTTGACTTCTTGTAGTGCTTTAGCGAGAAGAGTATTCAATTCATTGCGCACATCAGCGGGTACGGCTTCGTTGGGCGATGCCACAACGTCGTATTTGCCTTGGTAAACACGGAATTCAGAACCATGGAACCATCCAGAACCACCATTGGCGCGAGTCACTACTTCCATGCGGAAGTACTTATAGGGCTTGTCGAAGTTGACTGCAGTCAAACCGACTTTTCTGCCAGTTTCTGCTCCTTCTGCGTTGAGCATTTTGGTGGAGTAGTCAAATTCGCCTACACCTATTGCTTCCCAACCATTGTCTTTCTTCCATGCGTCGTAGTTGAATTGCCCCTCAATGGGTTGACCATCTTCGCCGACCTTTTGCACTTTGTCTTTTGCTAAGGCTGCTTCGTCGGTAGCCCCCCAGATTCGAACCAATTTGGGAGCACCATTAGCTGCATTGCCCACATTGCGTTCACCCCATTTCAAAATCAGCGCGTCGACGGGCTTGTCAATTTGGAATTGCAGGAAGTGATTGGCGTTCCATGCGTGTTCACCACCGTGCCATGTGCTGTGGAAGTAATTGGTAAGATTACCATCGATGAGGGTTCCGATGTCTTTACCTTCATCAGGGTCTGCCATTGGGCATTTGAGCTGATCGGCTTTGGTGACAAGACCATCGACGGTGTTCATTTTTCCTGTGAGCGCAGAGTCGAGTTTCTCACCATTTTCATTGACGGGGAAATACACCTTACCTGTTTCAATGAGGTCTCTAGCTTTGGCAACGAGCAACTTAAGTTCCATGTTGCGCTTGGGCTGAGCGACGAGTGCTCTGAGTTTGTCTACTTGTTCGCTGGTCAGTGTGCGAGCGTGCCATGAAGAAGCATTAGAGGTGCGATCCCACACCACGGTGCTGAATCCACTCACTTGAGCGTGGATACCATCGCTGTTGATCAATTTATCAGAAGTAAAGGTGAGGAATCCTGGAAGTGCAGGGTTGGCACCAATAGAGAAAGCTGCTTCTGGGGTCTCGGTCATCTGGATGGGAACATAGTTCTTGGGTTGAGGACCGATGTAGCGTCCAGTTTCTAAGTTGCGGAAGTAGAACTTACCATCTTCTCCGGAACTTGTTACTTCCCACACGAACTTAGCTGTGTTGTAGCTCAACTCGTCTGTTGCTTCATAGTCCACGTCATCGCCTTTTTTACCAGACCACAACAAACCTTCAGCACCAGGGGTTACGGCACCACCATCATAGAGGGCAGCACCATCATAGCCGGCTTCCTTTTCACCGCGCCAGTTGGTGATGATGTAATATCCAGGCACGAGAGGGTTGATGTGTTGAGTGAAATCGTCGAATGCAGGGCGCAGACGCTGTTGCAACGTGTCTGTTTCCACAGGCGTAAGCGTGAGTTTCCCATCGATTACGTCTTGTGCTTGTTGCCACAAATCATTGAGCTTCTTGTATTTTTCTGCGTTATATTCACCTGAACCTGAACCAATGCGGAAGTCTTTCAGGTATTCGGAAAGTTTCTTACCTTCGGGCACAATTTCGTTCATCTCAGTTTGGAGTGCTTCTTTCGCGTCCATGGCAATAGCAGGACGAATCACCCAACCATTTTGGTTATAGTCTACACCAATTTCGTAAGGGTTTTTACTGAGAAGTGCGTTGCGCTTAGCGTATTTATCCTTGTCAGTGGGGTATGCTTCGAGAATGATAACTTCTCCAGCTGCAGTGTTTGGGTCGATGTATGTTGCTCTGCGAAGATCTAGATTGTCGCTCTCATCGCCATCTTTAGCCTTTTGAATCATACCATCAATACCCTTGAGTTCTTTAGGGTCTTTGCCCTCTTCAGTGTGAGTGTATTTTTCTTCAGGATTGCGGTATTCTGCTTCAACAACAATCACTTTCCATGCGCGTTCTACTTGCTTGGTGAAGAATTGCGCAGAACCAGGGAGAGCTATGTATTCTCCAGCGTGGTTCTTGAGATAGTAGACTTCATTTTCGTCTACTTTTTCTCCAGTCTTTTCAAAGTAGAGAAGTGCTTTGTTTGAAAGACCATAGCCTTTGTTCTTGTAACCTGTTCCAGCAAAGAATGCTTCGTTACCCGCTTTGATGGAAGCGCCAGTGCGGAAGATATAGGGTTTTCCTACTTCAATTTTGCTAGGAGTTACAACTTCGTCATTGATACTGACGGAATAAGAATCTGCCGAGGCTTGAGCAACGCCTGCCATCGCGAGGATGGAGGTTGCAATAACGGTGGAGTAGCCTTGTTTCATAATATGGTATTTATAGTTGAAATCATTGGTAATTAGAGCACTATGGAGAATAAATCATATTTGTGTGACAAATTGTGATTCCTCATCGGGCTATGTTTGAGCAAAGGTTGTTACTGATGATAGACTCTACGAGGGAGGTTTCTTCTGCCTTTGCGCAACAAATTTACAAACCTTTCTGTTACTATCCAAGAAAAAAACGATGTTTTCTTGCTTTTGCTATGTAAATATATCAAAAGTAGGGTCAACCAGCAAGTGCAAAATTTTGTAGAACTCATTTTTTGGTGTTTCAAAATTAAGATGCTGTCTGGGTCTAGAATTGATTTTTTCTGTATTATTGATATTGTCCGAAAAACTGTGTAAGTTTTTCGGACAATACCTAAAAAGTCTATTCTCTAATAGCTTTGTATTTTTCAGAAGGATCTGGATTGTTATAATCGGTTACAGCTCTATTATATACACCTTCATATTTCGGGAATACAAGATTAGTCCAAGCAGGGCGGCCATTGGTGTTGTAACGTACAGGGCTTGGTACATTGGTTCCATCATAGGCTCTTACAACCGATAGATTAAGTCGTTTAATATCGAAAAAAGTGCGTCCTTCTCCCCAAAGTTCAATGCGCTTTTGAAGGATAATTTCCTCAACAAGAGCACGTGATTCGGTAGAAGTGCAGTTGTATTGTGGATCTCGGTAGTTCTTCATAAAAGAATTGAGAAGTTCTAGTCCTTTAGCTGGATTTGTATGAGCCATAGCTTCAGCTTCTATGAAATACATTTCTTCAATCCTCATCAAAGGATAGCTACATACAGCTCCGATGGTGTGAGTTGCTGTATTACCCTGTGCTGCGCGAAATTTGACGCTTGTTAGAGGAGGGAGTGAGGCTCCAATCTCATTGTCAATATAGATTGTCTTACCTTCCAGAGGATGTCCTTCAGGTGCTTTGAAAGAAAGTTTTCGGAAATCCGTATTTGCGATTTTGTCATAAAGAGAACGGTCGATACTTGGATAAACCTTACCGAGTCCTGCATAGCCAAATTGTGCTTCTGGGGACATCCAACCAGTCCAGTTAGAGAAATTAAAACTAGTACCGAGTGTTTCTTTGTTGACAGAAGCAGAAAGCATCCAACTCCCCACGGTAGGAGTGTTAAATCCAGAGACTGCATTGTGCCATTCTTCTTGGGTGAGGGGTGAACCTGTGTGAGCTTCTATTGCTTTGCGTGCAAATATCGCAGCATTTTCGTATTGTCCATCCCATAGATAGAGACGAGCTTTAAGACCATAAACAACGTCTAGATGAGGCACATCTTTTGTTTCTATGTTGATGAATTGGATGTTTTTCTCTGCCTTATTGAGGTCTGACAGGATGAAATCAAACATCTGTTTGTGGGTGGCGCGTGGATTATTGTACGAATCCTTTTGTTTCAATTTTTCTGTCACAATAGGCACCGTGAGGTTGGTTACAAGGTTACCTTGAGCATTCCGACCATCAGGGAATTTCTCGTTAGGAAGAAATTCATACATACCAGCGAGTTCTAAATAAGAAAGAGCTCGGAAAGCGTAAGAAGCCCCTAGAAGTCCCTTTTCAGCATCACTGAGGGAGGACTCATTTGATACAAACCCTTTAATACTGATATTTGCGGCTAAGATAACATTATAGTATGACATATACATAAAATCTGCAATGTCATCGTCTTTTGCTAGTCCAGTACATTGTGAGAAAGCTACAAAGGGGTCGTAATCTTGATAAGGACTCGTGTAATCCCCGGTCATTACATCACGAGCGTGCATCACACCTCCCCAACCAAATCGCCAGTGATAGCCTATTGGTTGCACAATTGTAGAAGGAATAGCCCAAAAAGCTCCTTCTTTTGCTCTTGGACTTTTATTAAACTGTTCTTGAGTGTACATATTTGTGGGAAATGCTTGCTCTACACAAGATGTAAATAGTGAGAAAGTCGTAAAACCCATCAGTATCAACATGGACACTTGGTGAAGCACTGTGCGAGATATGGCGCACATAGAAGAAGTGCTTGGTTTCAATAGGTGAGGGTATGTTGAAGTCATTGCTAAACTTATTTTATGGAGTAAAATACTTTAACCCTAATCGGTCGTTAGACCATTATAGTGCGTTGGTTATAGAGATGATAACTTCCTGACATCTTCCATTTTCTTGTTGGCATCTTGTTTTTTTTGTTCTCGACGTAGCTCACTATGCCTTCGAACTCACAACGAACCATATGCTCAACAATCCAATGAAATCTGTTCAGGCTCTAATGACTGATTGGGGGTTAAAATGTAAGCGTAAGTCCTCCTGAAATAGTGCGAACTGGAGCGTAGTTTTCTTTGGTTGATTCTGTCAGAGATTGACGAGGATCAAGCCCCTTTCGTGCTGTCCAATAATATACATTGTCGACTGAAACGTAAAGACGCATATTGTTTACTTGTCCCTTCGTCATTTGCTTCAATATATTCTTAGGCATGGTGTAGCCTAGATTGATATTGTTCAAACTCAAGAAGGAAGCACTTGTATAGTAAGTGTCTACGTCTGGTGTAAGGTTGCGTTTAATGGCATTACCTGTTTGAATACGTGGGTATTGAGCGTTACGATTAGAGGGCGACCACGTCTTATTTAGCACATCTTTATGTATAGCCAAACCACCGCTAGCACCTTTTAGGCCTGTCATCAAATAATAATAGTCACGATCTAGGATATAACCTCCGATTTGAAAACTAAAGTCTAATCCCAAATCAAACCCTGCATACGTTAGATTCGTATTAAATCCTCCGTAAAGGTCAGGGTGTGAGCTTTTTCCTAGGAAATAACTAGCTTCTGACACATCTGTTGTTTTGGTGAGACGGTCTCTTGCAGCGGGCGCTTTAACCACGTTGCCATTGTCGTCATAAGTTGGGTTTCCTTGTTCATCTAGAACCACCTTTTCGAGAGGTTCATAAACAAGTTCTCCCCATCTGTCACGTTTCTGCACTTTATGCCCATCAGCGTCTTCTACCATCACGGGTTTGCTGGTGTCATAACGAGGAGCCCACGTGTAGTAAAGCATTTCTCCTGTTTTTGGGTCAATTCCTGCTGACTTATATAAGTAGCGAGTGCCCATGGGTAAACCTTCTCCATAGAAAAAGTCACCGCTTTCATAGCCATAGTGTCCTTCGTATTCTTTGGTCTTTCTCTGCTCTGGAATAGCTGTGATTCTATTCTTATAATGCGTAAAGTTTACCCCAAATGACCAAGAAAATTTGTTAGTGCGTATAAGTTCGGCATTTAGTTCCACTTCAACACCTTGGTTTCTCATATTTCCCAAATTGGCATAATAATTATTGAAACCATAAGAACGCGCCAAACTAAAATTGGAAATCATATCGTGTGTCTCTCTATTAAAGACTTCAATCTGTCCGTTAAAACGTCCATTGAAAAGAGAAAACTCAACGCCTAGATTCAAGTTTGCACTTTTCTCCCAACTAATATCTTCATTACCAAGAGAATTTGGTACAATAGCAATACTGCCATTACTATTCTTGAATGTATAAGTAGTGGTGTAAAGATAATCACTGAACCCATCATTACCTTGTTCACCATAGGAAGCCTTTAGCTTTAAAGCATTTATCCATTTGACCTTAAAGAATGGTTCTCTAGTAAGGTTCCAAGCTGCAGATATGCTCCAAAAATTCCCCCATTGATAGTTGGGATGAAAACGTGAAGAAGCGTCTCGGCGGAGAGAAGCCGAAACAAAATAGCGATTGAGAAGACTGTAATTTGCCCGTGTAAACCAACCCTCAGTGTTGTATAGGCTAGCATCTGATGAAGGCTTACCATCTTCGATACCACCACTAAGTTCGTGGTTTACATTGTCTACGAGGTTTGACTTAGAACCAGCAAGTTCATAGTCTGTTGAGCGGTAATATTCGTGTCCTATAAGTGCTTCAATGCTGTGTACACCTCCGAAATCCTTGCTATACGTCAACAGTTGTTGAATGTTTTGTTGTATGCTGATCAGGCTACCAATATATATTGTTCCTTTGCTTGATTCTGCGGACGGTCCATAGTACGGATTGTTAAGACGTTCACCACGACTAACGATGAGGTTTAGCGTGTTGTTGCTTGCAAACTTAAATCCTCTACCTAGTTTTAGTTCTACTCCTCCATTGACATTTAGTGTATGGATTTGGTCTCCACCATAGTTCAATTTATTGTCTGAAATAGGATTGGACATACTCAGGAAGGGACGATTCATAGGAAGATATTTTTTCTGCCCATAGTCATAACGAGTAAATCCCATATGATTCACCAAAATATTCCCCTTTTCATCGCGTAAATAGGCAGGATAGATTGGTGCGATATTGTTGACAACACCAAACACTGAACTCTCGTTTCCGAAATCACCTTCTCCCCCCACACTATGACTTCTAAGGTTCGTGTAGCTGATATTAGCATTAAACTTAAGCCATTTTTTAGCATCCCATTCCGCTTTCAAACGAGTATTCAACTTCTTGAAGTCAGTGTTGTCTAAAACACCGACATTGTCAAGATAACCGACAGAAAAATAGATGTTGCTCTTATCATTACTCTTTGTCGCGGTTATATTGTATTCTTGACGAAGGGATGGACGATAAGCAAGCGCATACCAGTTATCAGGTTTAATCAAATAGTTGAATTCCTTGCCTGAATTATCCAACCCTTTGATGATGCGTCCCAATTGAGCATTAGGGTTGAGTAAGCCATTTTCGAGTATTAGATTTTCTCCTTGGGGCACCGTGTATGAAATATACCCAAGTCGTTCCTCTAGATTCTTGTTGGCATATTCATAAGCCGTTTTATCATCGCCCATTTGAAAACCTCCTTCTTCGTTGAGATTTTCATACAAATTCTCATTGCGAAGTGCTCTGTGGTATGCTTGGTAGTATTCAGCTGCGTTGTCAATCGTTTCATACCTCTGTTGTGCCACTTGGTTGGCTCCCCATTTAGCATCAAATGTAACATTCACACCCTGATGATTTTTTGCACGCTTGGTGGTGATAATAATAACTCCATTGGCACCACGAGCACCATATAGGGCTGCTGAGGCGGCGTCCTTTAACACAGAAAGCGTTTCTATATCTTGGGGATTAACAGAAGATAGGTCGCTAACATATGGAGCTCCATCAACAATAATAAGAGGTGCATTACCAGAATTTATGGATGAAATGCCACGAATGCGAAGTGTTGGACTACCTCCGTCAGGGCTTCCTGATGTGCTATAAATCTGCACACCTGGTGCGCGTCCTTTCAATGCGTTCACAGGATTAGAAGTCTGGAGTTTATTAATCTCCGATGAGCCAATTGTCGTTACAGAGCCTGTATAACTTGAGCGTTTTGCTGTACCATATGCTACGACCATTACCTCATCTAACTTTGTGTTGTCCCACTGCATTGTCACATTCATTGAAGGAGACAATTTACTTTGGACACTTCGCATACCAATGTAACTTATTGTTACTGATTGTACGTTAGAGGGTAGTTTACTAAGGCTAAAATTACCATTTTCATCTGTCATAGCCACTACTTGCTCACCTGCTTTTATTGTGGCATGAATCACGGGGTTACCATCTGTGTCTGATACGTGTCCCATGATTTTTTGGGGTTCTTGCGATTGACCCATTGCGTTTCCTATCGCAAGAAAACCAAGACAAAGTAGTAAATACTTTTTGCTTGTTTTAATTGGTTTCATATTTCATGTTTTACTTAGATAATCTAACAGTAGGACTTAATAGCATACTGATATTTTGCGTTATCATATATGCAATATAAGCGTAACACCAAAGGCTGATGCGTTCGTTGATAAGAACATTGCAGAACCAATAGTGTTCTATCGAGATATACATTGGTGGGCTAACATTTTCAAGACCGATTGGGGTTAAATCAACAATGAATCTTATACAGTTGTAAGAGTAGAAACTATTCCCTTACAAATGCTAGATGATTATTTTGACTTAACCATCATGATTTTCATAACTTGTGGTGTGTTACTCAAGAATGTAATCATTACAAATTTATAATCTCCTATTTGATATGCTGTGTTTTTCAATAAGAAAAGTGGAAGAAAACCGTGCTGAAAAACATCTTTTACGTTAAATGATGGGTTTTGTGCTTCTTGACATAGCAAAAAACACATCTAACCTAACTTACTGCTCGGAACGGATGACCGATTTGGGATAATAAGTACCCCATCACTTCAACACGGAAATGATGGGGTACATAGGATTAGTTAAAGCGAATAAAAACACGTTTCCTAGGAATGCTAAAAGGTTCTCCTTCATCTATTACCAAACGGTTGGCCTCGATTTTCCCTTTGTATATATGGGTGGTCACATCAGGTTTGGCACCTTCTTGTATCCAACGGGGGATGCCCATGTGCTGCGCTGTAGCCTCCTCCTTGCAATATAATGGAATAGGGTTGTAAAATGCTACCCCTGCTTCGGCTGTAAAAGACAAGGAATCTTGTTTTACAATGATGTTTTGCAAAGGACGAATCTCATAACCAGGAAGGTATCCCTCTCTAGCTAGATAAAACTCATCTGTTGTAGCATTTAAACATCCATGCACACCTAGCGAATCTTTCCAAAAGATAAGATAGCAACGATCCCCTCTTCCTGCAGGATAGTCGAGTTGCTCTTCATAGATGGAGGAAACGTGTTCAATAGGAACGAGTTTTTCTGTTTGAGCATATACAGCGTGCAATCTCCAAAAGAGAAAAAGGAGAATAAGAAGAATAATAAGAAAAATAAGGAGAATAAGTAGCCTTTTCATAAGTGTATTTGTTTTAACCCAAATCGGTCATTATACCGTTATAGTACGATTCGTAATTAAAAAGATAACTTCCTGTCATCTTTCATTTTCTTGTTGGCATCTTGTTTTTCGTTCGTTCTCGCCGTAGCCTGCTACGCCTTCGGGTAAACGAAATATGATAGGTAGGGGTAACATCTACCGCTAAATCGCTTTAATTTATAACCGAATTATAACCGATTTATAACCGAATTACAAAGATATACACCTGAAAATGAACTGATTTGCATTTTTCCCTATGGATTATAGCCGAATTATAACCGCAGTTTAGTCAATCCTATTTCGGTAATTTTCCACGTTCTTCCTTCTACTAGAAGTAAGCCTGATTCCTTCATCTTAGAGAGCAGACGACTTAAATATCTTCTCTTTGAAGTAGCATTCATTGAATCCGGAAGATTCTTGCGTAAGGCATCGTAAACATCTGCCAACTTAAACTCATCATTACCAGCAGCCCTGGCTAATTGCAGAATGGTTTGCTCAAGCAGTTTTTCTTCAAGTCCTTTTTCCTTGATGTAATGTCCTATTTGATGCGTCAGCTTAGCTACCGTGAGCGAAATAATGTAGTTTGGCGATCTTCCTTCAATGAGCCCTTTCTCCTTTAGGTGCTTGACTGCATCTTTCGTAACAGGACGACGCTTCTGAATCGCATCTAACCAGACACATTCTTTCAGCGTTAAACCTTTGTTTTCTTTCAGCAGCGAACTATACTTTTCATCAAGCATTTTGCCATATATGGTCACGCCAACGCTACGCTGGTTATTATCTATTTCGTAGTCAGGCATTGGGAAAAAACGATTGCGTTGCTCGTCAAAAATCTTTTTGATGCCACGGCCAACGGTATCAATCATATTGAAGTTTACCATACCCGTGCAAAGACATTCATTGCGATAGTGGCGTTGTGGACCTTTATGCTCCAGTGCATTTTCAATTGTACCGGGAATAAAGCTGCCACCATTGCCATAGTATAGTTTATCGTTACCTTCCACAAAAGAAATACGCTGTTGTAGGGTATAATCTTGATGGGCAATACAGTTATGGAGAGCTTCGCGTACGGTGTAGTCATCATACTGCTTCATAGTATCGGGGAAAAGTGTACCACCAGGCAATTCTCGCATTGTCTTGTTGCGTATCTTGGCCAAAACTTTATCCACGGTCAGAATAAAGGGAATAGTGAAATGCTCATAGTCAATCACGGTCTCATCTTTATCCTCCCACGTCCATGTAATCTGCGCCACTGCAGGATGTATTTTTTGAAGTGAGAGTGGTTTTCCTAACAGCAATATTGCAGCTCGCGTGAGTTGACCATCACGCATTACACGACTGTTGGCGAGAAACTCTTCGACAGTCCAACTATCAATCTCTTCTGCAGGAATTGAAGACTTGTGGACCTTCTTATACATAATACGAGCAGTTGCTATTGCCAATTCATCAAGGTCATCAATCGTAGCATTAGGCACCAATTGTGCTGTCCAATCAAGAATCGGTGGCTGTCGACGTATCTCGTCTTGTTTGGCTTGGTTGAGAGGTTTCAAACTCTCACCATCCCGTCCGTATGCAATGCCCTTCCACTTCATTACGATATTTCGAGGAGTGGCAGGAACTTTAAACAAGAGTACACGTTTTCCTTCCACTTCCAACGGAATTATCTCTCGAAAAATTAATCCGTCAGTGGTATGTTGCGACATATCTTGCTTTAATTTGTTGAGCGCCACTTCACTATTTTTGAATGAGGTACCAACAATCTCATGTTTCTTATCCCACACACCAAATACAATCCAACCAAATTCGCGTTCACGCAAGTTAGCTTCATTGCTGAGGGCTGAGAAGTACTTACCCAACTCATCTACATCAAAGTTGGTTTCAGCCTTCTTAAACTCTACCATTTCATTTTCGCCATGTTTCCACAAGCGAGTGAATATTTCTAAGTTTTCGTCCATACGCTAATTCTTTTGTGAGGTTGTCCAACTTTCGATTTGTTTTTCAACTATCATGATGGCGTTGCGTTCTTTGTCATTTGTCTATTCATTACAAGATACATCTAGCATGCACCATGCATCATACGGCTCATAGTCTTCTAATCCGTAGAATCAACCATTATCAGTAACACCTTTACGGTCTAATGACCGATTTGAGATTATTCTACGTAGTATGGCAAAAATAGCAATAAAATATGAGAATATTGTTCCTCATAGCGGTATTTTTGCACTTCGATTTTGAAAGTACATTCTATATTGAAAGTTAAAGTCCGCCTATCCGTCTGTAACGTTTACAAACATCCCTCGCCAACTCACTAAGGAGATGGCGGGAGACGGTAGAATAGCCTACTTAAGATTACTTGGCTCGATCAGTTCTCTGAAAAAGCATACGAATAGGAAGCAACCTTGGGACTTTGTGGTAACCTTCCTTCATTCTGGGGAAGTAGAAATGTCGGAGGTAACGATTGATTTCAGTCAAATACTGCTTAGATAGTGGCTGAGCACCATCAGGCAAGAGTATGGATGCTCTTAAGAGAACGCCGTCTCGGTTTAGACTTATCTGCACCATCATTTTTGACACATATTCTTGGGGAAGCAATGCAGCAAGGCCATCGAAGAATTTTGTAGGAAGGTTATAAATGTCTTGGAAATAACGATTAAAGTAGCCGTCCATGTTGTAGCAGCCGAATTCCAAGAAAGGGTCGTCAAGTTCTTTGGGTTGCTTGCGCGTGGTATCTGCCTTAATGGCTGCCGCATCTCTGAAAGCACGTGCAAAGCTAGTAGGCGAGTAGGTGAAGGTCTGAGAAAACCCTCCTCTATATCGTTCTAGGGTGTAATAAGTTTCATCGTCAAACTTCACAACGTGGAGTGTGTCATCAGCAAAAATCGAATTGCACCAGCTAAGAGTGCAGATGCAGCAAAACAAAAGTCGAAGTATCATAGGTGTATGTTATTAGAAGTTTACGGCCATAGAAGGAAGTCTGAGTTCCCAATTCCATTTGTAATAGGGATTGACTTTCCTGTTTTCATGATAAATAAGTGTCTGAAACACATTAAGTTCCTCATAGTTTTGCCATTCGAGAATTAACACTAAACTTATGGTGTCAAACATTATTCTACGTAGTATGGCAAAAATAGCAATAAAATATGAGAATATCGTTCCTCATAGCGGTATTTTTTGCACTTCGATTTTGAAAGTACAGAAAGTACACCGCTGCGCTTTTGGCTGAATTGGTGAGATAAAAGCTATTGAAAAAAGTAGGATTTTGCAAACCAGATGTGCATTGACTGCTATGTGAAGAACTGAACGAAAAGGTTGCGGAATTGAGGTCTATTATAAACTATTGAGAGAGAGCAAACTCTGCAAAAGGAAGTCTATTTCTTTTGTGAAGAGAAGTTGTATCTTAGCGTGAGCATCCCGTATCGACCAAGCATTCGGTGATGAGACTGTGTAAAGGCTGTTGCATTATATTGCTGAAAGAAGCCGTTATTTTGATTAAGGAAATCATGGATCGACAGCCCTACAAAAAGATTTTTCTTTTTGAGGAGGCTTTTCCCCAATTCAATATCCAACATTACCCAGTGCTCTCGTTTATTGGCGAGATAACCACTATAATTGTGATACCGGCAGTTTGCTTCGAAATTTATATCGAAGGGTAGTAGAGTGTTCAATTTTCCTCCTATGAGATGTTGCCACTGCTTTTTGTTATTTGCTGAGAAATAGGTACTATGATTATCCTCGAGTATAAGGTCATAGCTCATTGTGAAATCTGTTGTACCTAATTTTAAGCGAGGCTTGACAGAACCTTTATAGCTCAGAAACCGATTGTCGTTTATTTGGGGCACAATGTTTCCAAGAGATTCAGTTCCCGAAAATGTTTTTGTCCTAAGGATAGAGGCTTCGACTTCAGTCTCCAGCCAGAAATGCTGAGCAAGATCAAGTGGGCTTGTAAAACCGATGTTTACTTTTCCGTTCCAATTGCCCGAAACATTGACAGGTTGTCTTGTCACGACTCCAGTCTTACGGTTGTAAGTGGTAAAGTTCGCAACATGATTTTGTTGTCGAGAATAGAGGAGGTGTGCAGATAAAGTACGAGTTAGCTTTCCTTTCTCTCCATCTTGCACGAAATTACGCCAATACCAAGCTAGTAGCGTGTTTTTACGACCCATAGTAAGGTTCTCGTTACCCATAACGATATATTGTGGGTCTGTCTTATCTGGATAACTAACGAAAGAGTGAATGCTAGGAATGTTGGGGGTGCTAAGAAATCTCGCCAACAATGACCCTAAGGAGGTAGAACGTACTCTAAATTGAGTCTCAATAGCCCAGTATCTATACTCTTGTTTCAAAGATAGATCAGGAAGATTCCGTTTGTGGTAGTCTAGTTGTTGTCGCTTAAAGTTTAGTGTGGGAGTGAATTCAAAGTTAAAAATACTCTTGGCTATACCAAGCTTAGGTTCAATGGTATGCTGATAATCCTTTTCATTCCAAGAACGTGTGCTTTCGTCATCTATTGCTCGAGAAAGAGGAGAGTCTTGTCTCATTTTGAGATTCGCAAGAAATCCGTCTCTGCCATACTCAATGTTGCTTTGATTATATCGATAGTCCAAAGATAGAGCGAAACGTGAGAAGCCTTTCACCGTAAAGAAGTGAATAATACGGGCAAAGATGTCTTGCGTGTTCTTGTTAGTTTCCGTATCCAATTTGCGATCAAATCCATACGATTTGTGTGCTTCTTGGTTGAAGTATTTGTAGTACGTATTTTGTTGTTCTTCTTGAGCGTCATTGTTCAAGTTGAGTCGGTGTTTAACTGTTAAGTAGGTGCCCGACTTGAGAAAATCATAGTTGAAGGAGAGTTGATGTTGATAGGCTGAGTTGTTCTGATTAAAGTCGTTTTTTCTTTGTTGAAAATCAATAGCCGTTTGCTCTTGCCCATTCGAATTTTGTAGAATCGTAAGAGCATTAGCAATACCTCCATCCTCAACTATTGGTGCTTCATTCCAGTTCGCTTTGTCGACATTGTGATTATCCCTACTACGATTCAACTCTAATGAAGCAACATAACTCGCCGAGAGGGAGTTGGAAATGTTCCAATCCATCTTTAGGTTGTTCGAGAAGCGATTTCTATTTGTGGTACTTATGGTTTTACCTGCAGAAAAAAGACTACCGTCAGAGAGGTATAGTTCCGTACGGTAAAGTTCTTCTTTGTCATAGATCTCTTTGTTGTAATCCAAGCCGCCAGAAATTAGAAAATATCCCTTTTCTTTAGAGGTTTTCTTGTTTTTCCACAAAAACGTTGCTCCAGGAGTGTAAAATTGATTATCTCCAGGTTGTGCAGCTCCTGCTCGTTCCTGTCCATCACCTGAATACCACATTTGTTCATTGACATTGTTGGCATTGCCAAAAAGCGACACACGAAACTGGTCTGTAAAGGTGTTTCCAAAGCCTTTTCCCGAGAAGCGTTTGTCTGTTCCCACACCAACAGTTAGCTGCCCCGTCCATACCCCCATATATTTACGACGCACACTGACATCTGCTACGAGTTCTTGCTGTCCGTCATCAATACCTGTTTTCTCGCTGAAGTCACTCTTCCGTTCATACACTTTGATATTTTTCATAATGTAGGAAGGTAACGTTTGAAGTGCCAGCAAAGGATTCTTGCTCGAAAAATCCATACCATTGATGAGTACGCGTTTGACTTCTTGCCCGTTGTGGTAAAGTGAACCATTGCGAAAGCTGATGCCCGGTAGTTTTTCAAAGGCTTCTTTCAGAAGTGCCCCATTTTTCAAGGTCAAAGCATCAAGATCGTAAAGCGTTGTATCACCTTTTGTCACAAAAAGTAGGCGTGTTGATTTTACCGTAACTTCCTTGAGCTTCTGCTCTTTGAGAGTATCCACTTTTTGTGGGAGAGCATCTTTTTTGCTATGCTCATTAGAATAGACTGTTCTCGTCTGCCCGAAAAGGGGAAGAGTAAAAAGCATACTTATCCATATCAGTGAAACAATTGTTATATTGGATAATTTCATAATGTGATTGTTTACATGGTTTATAGTTCTTCTCTGCCTGTCTCTGAAAGATATTGGCAAATACTCCCCAATCGGTTATTAGACGATAGTGTTCAAAATTAGTGTAAAAGTTCAATAGTCCTTTTTGTAGTGCAATAACAAATCAAATAAAACGATGGAACTTACGTGATTGCAAATGTAGGAATTATTTTTCATTTTACCCCCCCCCCCATAGAAGAAATTTTAACACATTATTCGGGCTTATATAGGGGGACTTACCTGCTTATTTTCGTATAATACTATTTTGAGGTGTGTAATCAACGGCTTGTTTTATGGAAAACGACGGCTCGTTTTGTGAAAAACAACGTGTTGTTTTGTGAGAAACAACGTGTCGTTTTGAGAGAAACAACGTGTCGTTTTGAGAGAAACAACGGCTCGTTTTTTAGAACGCAATGGAGGGGGAATGAACGACGTGGAAAAGTGCAAATGGAAAAATGGGAAATAGAATTGTGAAAAGACCAATAATCTTCCCTCTCGCGCGTACGCGCACGCACGCATCACAAGAGTTTTTACTTTTTTGCTGTCACAAGTGTCACAGGATTACTAGAAAAGCATTGTTTGACAGTGTGTTATGAGTGATTGTAGATAGATTTTAACAATCAAGTGATTTGATGGGGTAAAAATCTATGGAAACGAGAGGGAAAAGTGCTTTTTTCAGGCCTGCATTTTGGGAGATTTCCTCTGTTTTTTCTCTGATTTACCTTGTTTTCTTTCCCCAAAAATACTCCAAGTGTGACACTTGTGACAGCAAAAAATCAACATCGCTGTTGGAAGGCGCGCGCGCTACACGCATACACGAGAAATCCAACACGGAGATTTTGCGAAGTCGAAGTATCAATTTCTGCGCATCAACAAAATAAAATGTCACTTTTTCGCGATTTTTTCCCTCTTGGGGTACGAATCGACCCATATACATATAGGGGTGCATCCTTAAAGAGCGCCTCTCATTATGATTCTACTTTCACGGCGAAAGCCAAACTAATATACCAATCGCTATGAGTACACATCTCTCTTTCATTCGTTGGACAGTGGCTAAATGGCACAGCTACAAGGCGTTTTTGCAACTCGCTGAAAACTGCGAAACGTCTTTCGTCCTCTGCAAAGGACTATTGGCGCATTGTCACCTACTATGGAGCCACCTCTTCCGTCTGTTGTGCCAACCCGTGAGCTGCAATGTAGGCCGTTGTCCAAGCCGCAGAGAGGTTGTAACCGCCGGTCAAAGCATCGATGTCGAGCACTTCACCAGCAAAGAAGAGTCCTGGTGCAGACTTGCTCTCCAGCGTCTTGGCATTGACAGACGAAAGGGCGACACCACCGCAAGTGACAAATTCTTCTTTGTGCGTGCCGCGTCCCACAAGTGCATAGGCATCGGCCGTGAGCAACGTGGCAAGACGGTTGAAATTTTTCTTCCCCAATTCGCTCCAACGGCGATCGATGGGCAATTCTGCTCGCTGCAAAAGATGATGCCACAAACGCTGTGGGAGAGGGGAAGAGACTGCATCGACTTTGTCGTCAGGGTGGCCGAAATTGAGGGGCGAAAGTCCCAGACAACGCTGCAAAAGGCGATAAGGAGGGCGTGCGGCTCCGAGTGTTTTACCCGAAAATTCTTGTTGCATCTGTTTGAGCAACGACAGCATAGCTTCGAAATCTGCGGTAGACAACCACGAAATCAGAATTTCGCCGCGATAGTTGCGTTCTGCCAAAAGGCGCGCTCCGTGTGCCGACAAACGCAAAGCCGCTGGTCCGCTAATGCCTTGGTGAGTGAGCAACAATCCACCGGAGGTGCGCACCTTTGTGCCAGCCAAAGAGAGTTGCACTTGCTCCAAGGTGATGCCCGAAAGCGCGCGCAATCCTTCGTCCGAAAATCGGAAGTTGAAGAGAGAAGGACAAGGTGTTTCTAGTTGGTGACCTGTGGCTCTGAGGGCTTCAAATCCTTCTCCGTGTGGGGCTCCTCCCGTGGTGAGCGCCAGTTTGTCGCAGTGCACCACGCGTGCTTCTCCACGTTGTCGCAATTGCAGAGAGAATCCTCCCTCAGCATGGGGAATAAAAGACAGCAAACTGGTGTTGGTGAGTAACTGAATTCCCAATCGTTGTGCTTCTTGAAGTAGACAATGCGCAATGGTTTCGCTCGAATTGCTCTGCGGAAAGACACGTCCTTCATCTTCCACTTTGAGGGGTACTCCGCGTTGTTCCCACCAATCATAGATGTCGCTGGGCGAAAAACTGCGGAACAGTCTTTGCATCAAACGTGCTCCTCGCGGATAGACGTCTTGCAGTTGGTCGACGTGCTCAAATGTGTTGGTGACGTTGCATCGTCCTCCCCCAGTGGCTCGCACTTTGGTCAATGGTTGGCTGGCACGCTCAACGAGGGTGATCTGACTATTGGGAGATATTTCGCGAAGCGTGATGGCGAGAAAATAACCCGCAGCTCCTGCACCGATGATGTAGACGTTAGACATTAGAGGGTAGACGTTAGACGTTAGAGGGTAGACGTTAGAGGGCTAGTTTTTCTAGAAGTTCTAGGGATTCTAGGGGTTCTAGAAATTCTAGTTTTTCTAGCAATTAGAGATTTTCTGTTCCTTTTAGGCTGGCTTCTAATGCACGAAGATGGCATTCCTCACCCACCACCCAAAGAATGTCAGTGGGTTGAAGCACGCGAGAAGCCTCAGCTAGTTCCACACTTCCTGAAGCATCTTCCACTCCGACGAGCATACAGCGATAGACGTCGCGGATGCCACTCTCTGCCACTGTGCAAGGAAGGAGCGTAGAAGTGGGACGGGCTACGATGCGGCGCAACAGAAGACTGTGGTCGCAGCCATCGTCTTCTAAGATATGCTCCACTTCGACAGACATCCTTTGCGCAAAGTTTTCTAGACTTGTGTCGTCACCAATGACTTCCAACACGTCGCCAGGGAACAGACAGATGTGGCCATTGGGAGCGTTGATGCGAATGTCTTGTCGCAAAATGGCTGCCACCAGCACACCATCATTGGAGGAAAAGTCTAAACTTGCCAGAGATTGACCTGCCCAAAGGGAGAAAGGGGGTACAACTAAACGCGCAAAATGGACATCGCGAGCCGACAAACGACGCGCAAAACCCAATTCTTGAGAACTCTTCTGTTGGGCTACCATCTCGCGCTGACGCAGGTTGTGACGGAAACGGCGCTCGGCTTTTATGGAACGATATTTCACCCAACGACTATTGACCACTAGAAGCATAATGACAAAGGCGACGGGGAGGTGGATGTACCACGCGAGGGGCGACAGATATTGCAAAACATAGAACACCAAATAAATGGCCAGCGACCAGCGAAGACAGAAAAGAAGACCATACAAGGCTTCCCCCAGAAAAGATTTCCTGAGTTTCTGAGCACTCTGGCTGCGATTTTTACGCGCCACAATGGGACGAAGTAGGGGAGAAAGTACAAAGAGAGTGCCTATGCCGGTGATGGCATTGCCAATGAAGTGTGTGGGAGGGATTTGGCGCAGGAGAGGGAGAAAGGCCGAAAAGGAAAGTCCGATGATGGTGACCGACAAAATGGTGTAAACCACGGTTTGTGTTAAAACAATTCTGCCAAAGGCTAGCGCAGATTTTCCCAAAATCCAAACTGGACTGCGCTTTGTTTTGAGAGTGACATTGTGCGTTGAACCACTGTTTTGAGCGTCCTTATCGGAAGAAGTTGCGGGGGTGGTGGATGCGTTGGTGGCTGTTGCACCTTTTTCGAGAGCAACTGTTCTGTCGGCCGTGCGCGCCTGCCACGTTTCGGGGAGAAAACGTTCGATGAAGCAATAGGCCGGTTGTGCAGAACGAATGAAATAGGGAGCTATGAATGTGGTGACAATGCTCACCGCTACCATAATGGGATAGAGTCGTTCGCTTGTGACTCCTAAACTCTGACCAAGCGCGGCAATGATGAAGGAAAATTCTCCGATTTGCGTGAGTGAAAAACTGCACTGCATAGCACGCTGCAAGGGGTGTCCGGCAATGACAAAAGCCAACGTGCCAAAAAAGGCCATTCCCACAAAGAGGGCAAGAGAAATGAGGAGAATGGGGAGTCCATATTGGAGGAGCACTTGCGGATCGACGAGCATACCCACCGACACAAAGAACACTGCACCAAAGAGATCGCGCACGGGATTTACTAGTTTTTCAATGCGCTCAGCTTCAATGGTTTCTGCCAATATGCTTCCCATCACGAAGGCACCAAAGGCAGCACTGAATCCAGCTTTTGCAGCGAGTACAACGAGGCCGAAGCACAAGCCGATGCTCACCACAAGGAGAATTTCAGAGTTGATGATTTTGCGGTTTTTCTTCAAAAAATAAGGCACAATGTAGATGCCGACAACAAACCACAACACGAGAAACACCGACAAACTCATCAAACTGGTGATGAGCGAGTGTCCTCCACCTGTTGTTGCGTTGGATGTTGCCGCCACAGTGCTCAATAAAATCATAAGCAAAATGCCTAAAATGTCTTCGAGAATTAGCACTGAAAACACCTCTTGCGCAAATCTTTTGCTCAACCATCCTAAGTCTTCTAACGCTTTATATATAATTGTGGTGGAAGAAATGCTCAACATTCCTCCTAGAAAGAGGCTATCAAAATTGCTCCACCCCAAAAGTTGTCCCATTGTTGCACCCACTCCGACCATAGCCGCCATAGTGAGCGAACTTGCCACAACAGGACGCATTCCCATACTTGCCACTTTTTTGAGCGAAAATTCTAATCCCAACACGAACATCAAGAAGATGACGCCGATTTCGCTCCATACCTCAATGTTGCTGTGGTCTTGCACCGAAGGCATATAGGGCATATGTGGACTCGCCAAAAAACCAGCTACGATGTAGCCTAGCACAAGGGGTTGCTTCAATTTGCGCACTATGACGGTGACCACTCCGGCCACGAGGAGGATGAGGGCAAGGTCGGAGATGATGGGAGGGAGGTGATTCATAAACGTAGTGTCCTTAGTTGTGGAACAAGGGGGATATTTTGAGCATCGATAGGGTTGTATGGGGAATTAGATTGAGTTTCATTCGAACTTCAATGGAGAGTTATTTCAACTCAGATTGAGTCTTACTTCAACTCGGATTGGATTTCTATGACAAAACAGACCGCAGAGCAGATCCATTTTTGTGCAAGGAAACGTCCCCAATATCGACAAAGGTACGATAATTCTCGGGAAAATGCAATAGAATTTTTCAGCAAATCTGTCCGCACTGTGCAATCTTCGCTCAAATGCTAGGATTGCGCTCCTCAAGAAAGGGGGCTGCCTTCTGAAAACATCAAGAAATGGGGAAGGATTTGCTAATAAAACATATAGCATATCCTCATTTATAGGTAGAAAAGTGGAGAAAACAGCGTTAAACGGCAGGAGCGCATTTAAATCGCAGGATAAGAATCACTGAAAATAGCGATTGTATGCACAAAGAGAAACTCGTAACTTTGCAACATCAATCAAAGATGGCTAGAAAGGTGGCGTGCTGCGTTGAAAACAACGGTAGTTATGGAACCTTTGCTTTCTTCTTAAATACTTGTACAATATGTATCTAAAAACATTCCTCCTTGCTGCCCTTGCAGCTTTCACACTCGCTTCTTGCGACAAAGACGAAGATAACAACGTGAAGCCCAAATCTGAAACTACCTTTAAGAATGTGGGTATGTCTCTCCAAGAAGGTGCTTATGGTAGTTGGACATATGTGAATCTTGCCACTGGCGAACACGAAGCTCATCCCGATTTTGGCACGTGGACGTATGTGAACCCCCAAACGAAGGAGGTGAAGCGCGAACAGAAACCAGGCAGTTTGGCTGACGTGAAAATCAAATGGGACATTGCGTTCCGCTACAATCTCGTTCGCACCAACGAAGGTGCTACAAAAATGCTCACTGCAACAGAATTTGCTCAGGTGAAACCTGAAGATCTTAATGACATCAGCGTGAAGGATACCATTGCAACTGGAAAAGACCGCGTGATGGTGGACTTTGCCAAGATGATGCTAGGAGTTATGAGTTCCACTTCCAACGATGTGCGCAACCCAGTGCTCTCCTCAATGTTCACACGCAAAGGACAGATGACTAATGTCACTTATGAAGCAAAGCCTAATGTGGTGGCATTGCGTACAAAAGATGGTCGCCATTTCTTGCTCAAATTTAAGTCATTCTCCAACAATGCTGACAAAAATGGTTTCTACACCTTCGATGTTTTGAAAGTGAAGTAATTTTAGCGGAAGCTAGACTTTCAAGGCGCAAGACAATGGAGAAAACGTGAGAGGACTAACATCTAATCTCTTCTCTCTAACCGAGCCACGCTTGCCGTGGCGAGCATAAATGGGTCTATGACCCCGAGCATAAAAGGGTCTATGACGCTGAGCATAAAGAGTCTATGACCCTCTAACGTGTAATGACTAATGTCTAATGAATAACGCCTAATGTTTAATATAAAATATGGTTTCATTGTCCTATGCCTTTTCACGGGTATGGGACAATGCTGTATGTCGGTGCAGGCGCAAAAAAAGAACACCGCTGTGGTGTCCAACAAAGAGAAATTCGCTGAGAATCCTGCGATGGACAAAGCCTTCGGTGAGGTGGTGGTTACAGGTTCTCGCTTAGAACGTCCACTCAAAGACGTGCCTGTGATAACGCGCATCGTGACTCGCGCTGAGATTGACCGCATCAATCCGCTCGATATGCAGCAATTGTTGCAATATGCTCTTCCAGGCATTCAGTTTCGACTCAACACAATGAGCCAACTACCCACGCTCACCTATCAAGGAATGAACAATAAGATGGTGGTTTTCCTCATTGATGGAGAGCGAATAAGCGGAGAAAGCAGCGATCACAATATAGATTACAACCGCATCAATCCCGATGAAATAGAGCGCATCGAGGTGGTGCGCGGTGCAGCTTCCACCCTCTACGACAGTAATGCACAAGGAGGCGTCATCAACATCATCACCCGTAAGGCGAAGCGCCCATTCTCGTTAAGTGTGATGGGCAGATATGCGGGGAAGAATGGCCAAAAATATGGTGCAAGTCTTGGACTTCGCAAAAATGGTTGGAGTTCTTTCACCAATGTCGGTTGGCGCAGTAGAGAAAGTTTTGTAGTACCCGATGTAAGCAAGTATGCTTACGAACAAATTTCGGTGGATGGCACTGTGAAAAAGGTGGAAGAAAATCAAGCTGACACCCTTCAACTCAAAGGCTACACAGTGAACAGTGTGTCGCAGCGATTGGGATATCAATTTAACGAACAACTCAGTGCTGAACTCAAAGGTTCTTTTTATAGTAATCGACAACCTCTTGTGCGTAGTGGAAAACGCTACGATCGATATAATGATTGGATGTGGGGAGCAACGGTGAAATACGTTCCCACTGCGTTGCATCGTTTTGATATTTCTTATCTCAATGATATCTACACCAAGACTTACAACTATCCTCAAGCAGAGGGAACAGCCGCAGATCCGAAGCACATCACTCCCTATCGAAATCGACAACACACAGGTCGCTTGAATTACACCTATTTAGGCGATAAACATATCGTGAGTTTGGGAGCAGAACTAAGCAACGACTATTTGAAGCACTATATGCTCAAAGACTCTGGATCCGTGTCAGGCACACAGTGGTCGGTGTATGCTCAAGATGAGTGGCATATTTGGTCAAAACTCAACCTTGTGGCTGGGGTAAGAATGGACAAATCTTGGAAATATGATGCACACATCACGCCCAAGATTTCCATACTCTACCGCCCGGTTGAACAACTAACGCTCCGCGCCAACTATTCTCACGGATATCGTCCACCAACGCTAAAAGAAGTCTATCAAGATTTCAATATGATGAACGTGATGCACGTGGTGGGAAATCCTCAACTTCGTCCCGAAACGAGCGAACAATGGTCTGTTTCAGCAGAATATGCAATCAATCGACTGAATCTCTCTGCTTCGTTGTTTCACAATCGGTATCACCACTACATCGGCTACGAAACGGTGAGCGCAGATACCATACGCTATGCAAATTTCGACGACAGACAAACAACTGGACTTGAAGTTTCTGCGCGATATACCACAAACTATGGACTGCATCTTCGCACTACCTACAACTACATCAACGATCATCAATTGAGCAACGGACACGGAAGTTTCTCTGAGTATTATAACACCTCTGATGTTCGTCCGCATAGCCTAACTTTTGGAGCAGCTTATTATCATAGACTCTCTGATTTACTCACAGCTTCAGTTGATTTCAACGGACATTGGGGTTGCGCTTTCTCGCAATATGACTATCGTATATTGCGCGACACCCCAAGTGGTAATGAATTTCCCGTGATGTATCGCTATCACTTTGATGCACGCACTTTCTGTTCGTTGAATTTAGGATTGCAACTCCCTCAAAAGGGACTCTCTGTGGGATTGCTCATCGATAACCTGTTCGACTATCGCGACCGTGCTTCCACCGCTTCTGTGCAACTTCCCGATGTGGGACGCACTTTTGTGGCAACAATTAAGATAGATGTCGATAAACTCTTCTAGGATTTCTAACGTCTAATCTCTAACGTCTACCCTCTAACGTCTATATAGTAATGTCAAAATTCAATTTTCGTCTACATTCTCGCCGATTATGGTTCATCTTTGTAGGCTTATTACTACTCATTTTTGCAGCATCATTTGCTTGGCGCACCTGGTTAGGAACCACGCGCATCGCTTTGGTCAATTTCCAACCGCTTACTTCTGGTCATATAGCCAAAGCCAACGACAATGCACTCATTAGTCTTGAAGACGTTGATGCAGAAAACATCGAAAATATCGGCAAATATGACCTCGTGCTCATCAACGCAATGGGGTTGAAAATCACAGAAGCACAAAGAGCCGAGGTCAAGAAGTTGGCAGAAAAAGGACTCCCCGTGATGGCTCTCAGTGTGACCAATCCTGCCAACGACATTTGTTCGCTCGACACCGCCACTGCTGCGCGCATCGTAGCCTATATGGACAATGGAGGACGCGAAAACTATCGAAATCTCTTGCGATATGTGCGCAAACACATCGATAAAAAGGTACTTTTCGCTCCTGAAGCAGAAGCACCTCGTGAGCATCCTTCAAGTCTTCTCTATCATCTCGATCCGAAAAATCCCGAAGCCGAAGAACTAGGTTTCAATTCCGTGCGCGAATATGAGGCATTTCTTCAGAAAAACGGTCTGATGAAAAAGAACGCTCCGCACATCATTGTCACCGGAATCATGGGACAACCCTTTGAATTGGTGGCAGAATTGGAGCGTCAAAACTTTGTGGTTTATCACGTAGATGATGTACAAGATTTCATTGCTAAATCTCATATAGATAGCGTCAGTCCTTCCGCCGTCATCAATATGGCACACGGAAGATTGGGAGATGACGTTGTGGCTTATTTACAACGTCAAAACATCCCCTTCTTTGCGCCCATCAACGTGCAGAATGAGCGCAACAAGTGGGAAGAAAACAAGCAAGGACTTTCTGGCGGATACCTCTCACAAACAGTGGGTATGCCCGAACTCGACGGAGCACTCCTGCCTTATGCCGTGTTTGCGCACAAGCGCGACAAAGAAGGTCTGTTGCAAGTCTATGCTATGCCCGATCGTGTGAAAGATTTTGTCACCACCATCGGCAACTACATCTCGCTGAAGCACAAGAAAAATGCCAACAAGCGCATCGCAGTAGTCTATTATAAAGGTCCAGGTCAGAGTGCACTCGTGGCGCAAGGTATGGAAGTCGTCCCCTCGTTGTACAATTTCCTCGTGCGTCTGCGCAATGAAGGCTACAATGTCAGTGGTTTGCCTGCTTCTGCTGCCGAATTAGGAAAATTGATTCAAGCGCGTGGCGGACTCTTAGGCACCTATGATGAAGGAAAAATGAAAGCATTCCTCCAAAAAGGTCAGCCTGAAATGGTGACTCGCGAGCAATTCAACACTTGGGTAAAAGCCAGTTTTTCTGCCGAAGACTACAAAGCCGTGGAGAAAACCTACGGCGCGTTCCCAGGAAAATACCTATCCACCGAAGATGGTCGTCTCGGCATTCCCCGCCTTCGTTTTGGTAATGTGGTGATTATGCCACAACCAGCGGCGGCACTCGGAAATGACGAATTCAAAATAGAGCATGGAGTAGATGCAGTTCCCCCACATCTCTATCTCGCTTCCTATCTTTGGGCACAACACGGTTTCAAAGCCGATGCCCTCGTTCACTTCGGCACACACGGAAGCCTAGAATTCACTCCTCGCAAGCAAATCGCTCTCAGCAATCACGACTGGGCAGACAGACTTGTCGGCACTATGCCTCACTTCTACCTCTATTCCATCGCCAATGTGGGAGAAGCGATGATAGCCAAACGCAGAAGTTATGGTAATGTGCAAAGCTATCTCACTGCACCCTTCATGGAGTCCAATCTGCGCTCCACCTATCGCGATTTAGAAAAAGCCATTCAGCACTACAACGCTCTCTTGTGGGCAGCTGCTAGTATGCAACCCAACGCTGGAAAATCAAGTAAAGCACCCACACTCAACGCACGTCAGCAAGGTGAACTCACCAAGGCGTCTTTGGCAGTCAAAGCCTTGACTATCAAAATGGGCATCCATCGCTCACTAGGATTGGACAGTGTGCGCACCCGTCCTTATACTGAAACCGACATTGCGCGCATTGAGCACTTCTCGGAGGAACTTTCTAATGAAAAAATCAATGGTCGTCCCTACATCTTGGGAGAAGTCTACACACCTGCGCACATAGAAAGCAGTGTGTATGCCATGGCCACTGATCCCATCGCCTACAGTCAGTTGGCTATCGACAAATTGCAACATCGTGTTCCGGCTGATTTTGAACGTAGAGCCAGTTTGTTCACTCAACAATATCTCGTGCCAGCTCGTCAACTCGTGGGACGTTTGTTGCAACAAAGCCAAGTGAGCGACCAATTGATTTGTCAGGTGGCGCACATCAGTCCCAAACAACTGGCTGAATCTCGCGAAGTTTATGCTGCACTCACGCAACCTCGTGGAGGGATGATGGCAGCTATGATGGCGAAGCAAAAAGAAGCTGGTGCAAAACAAGCCCCTTCTGGTATGCCGCACGGAGGAACGGGACATCCTCACGGAAATTCTAATAACTCTCACGAAAGTTCACACAACCCTCACGGAAAATCTAACAACCCTCACGGAAGTTCTGGTATGCCGCACGGACAAATGCCTCCTGCAATGGCGGCAGCCATGGCGAAAAAAGGCCAAGGCGGACACCCTGAAGCCAAAGGTGGTGGCAGTCGCGCAGAGAAAATGGCCAAGATGCGCGCAGCGATGGCAGCAATGGCCAAGAAACCAGAGTTTTCTAAGGAACAAAGACAATGGCATATGCCGTGGCCGAAGTGGAACGCACCTTGCGCAACGTGCAAAACTATCGCAATGCGCTCATGCAAAGCCCTAGTTTGGAGTTGAAAACTCTCATCAATTCACTGAGTGGCGGTTACACTGCACCATCTCCCGGAGGTGATCCCATAGCCAATCCCAACTCGTTGCCCTCTGGTCGCAACCTTTATTCCATCAATGCCGAATCCACTCCCACTGAATCTGCATGGGAAAAAGGAAAACAGTTAGCGCGCAACACAATTGAGGAATATCGTCGTCGCCACCACGACAGCATCCCACGCAAAGTGAGCTATACCTTCTGGAGTTCTGAGTTCATCGAAACAGAAGGTGCCACTTTGGCGCAAGCCTTCTATATGCTCGGGGTAGAACCTCTGCGTGATGCCTTCGGACGCGTCAACGACATCCGCCTCATCCCTTCCAAAGAACTGGGACGCCCTCGCATTGACGTGGTGGTGCAAACCAGCGGACAATTGCGTGATTTGGCAGCTTCTCGTCTTTTCCTCTTGCAGAAAGCCGTGGAAATGGCTGCTGCTGCCAAAGACGACAAGTTTGAAAACCAAGTGGCATCGGGTGTTGTGGAAAGCGAACGCTTGCTCATCGAGAAAGGTATCTCTCCCAAGGATGCCCGCGCATGGGCGGCTCGCCGCATCTTTGGTGGTGTGAACGGCAACTACGGCACAGGCATCCAAGAGGTGGCGATGGCTTCCGACAAATGGACTGACCGCAAGCAGATTGCTGAGGCTTATCTCAACAATATGGGGGCATTCTATGGCGACCAAAAACAATGGGAAGACCATCAAAGCAAAGCGTTTGAAGCCGCGCTCACCCGTACGGATGTTGTCATACAACCGCGCCAAAACAACACTTGGGGTGCACTCAGTCTTGACCACGTGTTTGAGTTTATGGGAGGTATGAACCTCACCGTTCGTCAAGTCACGGGCAAGGAACCCGATGCTTATTTAGCTGACTATCGCAACCACAATAATATGCGTATGCAAGAAGTGAAAGAAGCCATCGGGGTGGAAAGTCGCACTTCTATGTTCAATCCCACTTATCTCAAAGAACAGATGAAAGGCGGCGAGAGTGCTGCTGCTGGACTTGAAGAAATGGTGCAAAACACGTTCGGATGGGAAGTGATGAAACCCGATGCCATTGACAATGAGATGTGGGATGAAATCTTCGACACCTATGTCAAAGACAAGCACAATCTCGGCATACGCGAATACTTCGAACGCGTCAGTCCTGCGGCTCTGCAAGGCATTTCTGCCGTGATGTTGGAGAGTGCGCGCAAGGGGATGTGGAAGGCTTCTCCCGACAAGGTGAAAGCATTGGCAAAATTGCACACCGAACTTGTAGCGAAATATGATGCTGCCGGCACTGAGTTTGTCAACAACAACAAAGCTTTGCAACAATTCATAGCCAGTAAGGTGTCTTCTGCTGAGGCTCAAGCCTATCAAAATCGAATCGACGCTGCTCGCAACGACAATTCTGGCAAAGGCACTGTGTTGAAAGCTGAAGATGGTTCGCCCACTCATCAGATTTCTTCCAAAGGCATCACCAGCGGTGTTGTAGTGGTAGTTGCCATTGTGATTCTCGCTGCCGGTGTTATCGTCCTTGTCCGTCGCCGCCGCAATAAACAATAAGCTTTTCTGGTTGTGCTAGAAGTTCTAGAAAATCTAGAGCTTCTAGAACTTCTAGTTCTTCTAGAGCTTCTAGCCCCTCTAACGTCTAACGTCTAAAATGCAAACTCTCGTTCTTTGTCTGATGGTGGCAGTGAGTTTGAGCACCCTGCTCAAACTTTCGCTAGCCACACTGCGAGTGCGGTGGAGCACATTCGCTTTGTGCGCCCTTTTCCTTGGTCTATCATGGCCGTGGGCGGTGGAGCAATCCAAAACGCAGATTGAAGCTTGGCTTGCCAACACCGATTTAATGCGCGACACAGCCGTTGTGTTGAGTCTCGATGTAGCCCTCCTCCTCGCCTATTGTTGGAGAAGTACCAAAGTCAAAGCCCCTCACGGCACCTCCAATTCTATCGCGCCCAATCGCTACACCCTTGTGCTCCGTCAACTCTGGCACCATTTCTTAGCCATCTATCCTGGGCTGCTCATCTTCTCCGTTTTGTTCTCCCTCGAAGTCACCACCATCTTCGCGCTCCCTGGCATCGACTTCAGTCTTGTAGCCTGGGGATTAGCCGTAGTGGTAGCCCTGTCCCTCATCGTTGTTGGATATGGATTAGAATACCTCCTCCCCGAACGAGAATTGCGCCTAGAACTCCTCTTCCTGCTCAACGTGTTGATTGCTATACTAGGCGTCATCGCCACAGTGAATGGACGAACAGCCGTGGCAAGCGTGGGAAATGTAGACCTCAATTCCTTATTGGCGGTCATTGCCCTCTTCCTCTTTTTCGCACTTATCGGCTTTGTGTGGAGTCGTCGACGCTCAAAATGCTGAAGCTCAAAACGCTAAAGTCTAAACATCTTATCTAAAATGAACTATATCTCTGACATCCTCTTTTGGATCAGCACGGGATTGCTCGTGCCCACAGTCGTACTCTTGGTGCTCTTCTTCGTACGTGCCCTCTTGCTCGTAGGTGGATTTTTGGGACAACTCCTCGCGCGTCGCAAAGCCGATGCACAAATGGACGAAGTGCTCAACCAGCTCACTGCGGACAACGTGGACACTCTGCTCGACAAACTCCCCTCTACCGGACTTGGCATCGCAGCTCCTTTCTATCATCGTCTTGTAGTAGCCAACAGCGACGCACCGCTTCGTGAGCGCATCCTTGCCGAATTTGACATCGCGGCAGATGCCGACCAAAACCTCCCTCGCACCCTTGCTAAGATGGGACCTGTGCTCGGTCTTATGGGTACTCTCATTCCCATGGGGCCCGCTTTGGTGGGACTCTCTTCGGGAGACATCGCCAGTATGGCCTACAATATGCAGGTAGCCTTCGCCACCACGGTGGTGGGGTTGGTCATTGGCGCCATTGGCACACTGACCATTCAGGTCAAAAAACGCTGGTTGGCAGCCGATGCATCGCGTTTGGACTTCATCGAAGCCCGTTTGGCACAAAAATATGCTCAAAACTAGTATCACTATTGCAGTACAGCTCATTTCAAAACAAGGCATTTTATGAGTAGAAAAGTTGGAAAAAAGCATCGTCGCCTGCTCGGCGGTGATGAAGACCACGACATCATGGGCAGTGTAGCCAATCTTTTTGACGTTGCAATGGTTTTTGCCGTGGCTTTGATGGTGGCATTGGTGAGTCGCTATAACATGACAGAAATGTTTAGCACACAAGATTTCACCATGGTCAAAAATCCCGGCAAAGACAACATGGAGATTGTGACCAAAAAAGGCGAAAAGATTCAACGCTACACTCCTTCCAACGATCAGAGCAATGCTCAGGGCTCACGCGGTAAAAAAGTCGGTGTCGCCTATCAGTTGGAAAACGGAGAAGTCATCTATGTACCAGAATAGGATTTAGAACTTCGGATAATTTGGCCTTTAGAACCTCAGTTCTTTAGGCCATTTTTTGTTTTGTATATCGGGTTCGCTTTCGCCGTGAAAGTAGAATCATAACGAGAGGTGCTCTTTAGGGATGCACCCCTATATGTATATGGGTCGTTTCGTACCCAAAGAGGGACAAAATCGCGAAAAAGTGACATTTTATTTTGTCGGTACACAAGAATTGCAATCTCAACCTTTCAAAAAAGATATTATTAGTATATCTCCCGCGTACGCGTAGTGCGCGCGCCTTCCAACAGCGATGTTGATTTTTTGCTGTCACAAGTGTCACACTTGGAGAGAATACGGAGAATTTTATGGAGAGAAAAACAAGGTAAATCAGAGAAAAAAATAAGGAAATCCCCCAAAATGCAGGCATAACAAACGCGCTTTTTCCTCTCGGTTTCATTGATTTTCAGCCCCTCAAATCATTTAATTATTAAAATGTATTCAAAAACCATCGTAATACACACCAAGCCAATACTTTAGAAATAGTCGTGTGACACTTGTGATAGCAAAAAAGTAAAAACTCCTGTAGTTGCGCGCGCGTGCGTACGCGCGAGAGGGGAGATTATAGGTCTTTTCACATTTCAATTTCTCGTTTTTCAATTTGAACTTTTCCGTGTCGTCCTCTCCCATTGCATTTCCCAAAACAAGCCGTCGTTTTCCATAAAACAAGCCGTTTTTTTCCATAAAACAAGCCGTTGTTTTTCCTAAAACAAGCCGTCGTTTGCAGTGAATGACCACTTGATGAAATAGAAAAAGATAGACCTCAGCGTTAAGGCGACACAGCGTAGTATTTCTGTGAGGCTCAAAACGTTGAGGTCTAGCGTGTTGGGAGAAGAGTAAAGGACTATTGCGATGGATTTCTCCGCTAGCCTTTCACTCTTTTTCGTTTCAGCGGTGGAACTGTGTGTCGTTCATCGTCTTGTACGGCAATGCGAGTGGGGTTGGCGAATTTTTCGCTGAAGAAATTGTAGCGTTCGTCGTTGTATTTTGTATGGATGCCCAACAGACTGGTGAGGGAGTTGGTGAACCAAGCCGTGGAGATGGGACGAAACTGCGCTTTCTTGATGCGCGTCCAGAGTTCGGGATGCTCCTTTCGGAGTTGCGGTGAAGCATAGACGAAGAAGGGAACATCAATAGAGGGACGATCTACATTCATACCGTGACCGTAGAATCCGCGTTGTTGGGATTCGTCCACCATTTCGCCGTGGTCAGAGAAGTAAAACACAAGGGCACGCTGGGAAGAGTAGTGCTTTATCATCTTGTCGAGCAAATGGTCTGTATAGCGCAAGGAGTTGAGATAAGCCGCTTTATGGCTTTTCGCATCATCCGTGTTACATTCCTTCATGTCCTTGGCTTTGAAGTAATCAAAGGTTTTAGGGTAGCGAGATTTGTAAAAAGTATGGCTACCCATTAAATGAATTATCGTCAGACTGTGCCCGTTCTTTTTTGTGGTATTCTTTAAACCATCGTAGCGTTCAAGTTCTGGGAGCAATGTTTCATCGTATGGATTTTGATTTGAATTAAAAGCAACGTTTGTAGCATGAACATCATGAGCTGAACTCGCTATAGATTTTTCTACAGCATACATATCTGAAATCTTTTGATTGGTTATCCATTGCGTATAGTAACCACAATGGGCAAGTGTGTTGGTTAAGTCTGGAAAGTCATACCATTGTTGTCCAGGTGCATTATTCCAATAGGTAAAAATACGCTGACAAGAGAGTATTGTGTTGGATGCAGAGCTGCAAACATCATTGAAGAGCACAACATCTTTAGAATTTTTACTCATTGAGTCAAGCCAAGGTGTTGTGGGACGTTTGTAGCCATAGGCCGACATGAAGTCTGCGCGTGCAGATTCGCCAAGAATAATAACAACTTTCAACGGTTCGTTGACCGTGGTATTGTGGGTCATCCCTAGAAAGTGGCTTTCTTCTTTTTGTTTTATCAAGTTGTCTTTGAGATCGTATTTATCTTTTAAGGCAATGGCGGAACTCCAAATGAAACGGTCATAGGTGGTAGCAATACGTCTTGTGGGAGAAGAAATGCCAGTATACTTACGATAACCATAATAGGTTGTAAATGTTCCCCAGAAAATGATACAAATGAATACTAAATAATGAGACGGCTGTGAAATCCAATGTAGTTTCTGGTGCAGCTTTGCATTACGCTGTATGCGGATCACCCCATAATAGCATCCGACTAACGATAGGAAAATGGACAACAGGAAGGCTGCTAGTGGTGCGATGCCTAGTGAAATGAGAAACTCTTGTGCTTCGTTGGTGTTGGTAGCTAAAATACTGACTGCAAGATAACTGCCAAAGATGTCTTTCAAGAAAAATAGCACAGGTATTTCTATAATGGCTGTGGTGGTAAGGAGAAGTGTCTCTATGAAAAGCACAATCCAGTTGACCTTTTTGCTGGGAATGGCGCGATAAATCAGTGAGAAAATGAAATGTAATCCCCAAAACGTTGGAACCTGTAGGAACGTACCAAGAAGAACTGTAAGACTTCTCATTTTACTCTCTGCATTCAATGCCATCAATAAAATGGTGAGGAGAAGTAAGCCTGTTCCCCACCATAATAAGGTCAATTGAAAAGTGTTTTGTCGAAATTTGGATGAGATGTTCATTTTCTGTTGAATTGATAAGTGAAGTAGTTTTTATACACGAAGTTTGTTATCTTACTCTTTTTCGTTTCAAGGGCGGTACTTCGTGTCGTTCGTCCCGTTGTACGGCAATGCGCGTGGGGTTGGCGAATTTATCGCTGAAGAAATTGTAGCGTTCGTCGTTGTATTTGGTATGGATACCCAAAAGGCTAGTGAGGGAATTGGTGAACCAAGCCGTGGAGATGGAACGAAACTGCACTTTCTTGATGCGTTCCCAGAGTTCGGGATGCTCCTTTCGGAGTTGTGGCGAAGCATAGACAAAGAAGGGAACATCTACCGAAGGGTGGTTAACATCTCCTCCGTGTCCAAAGAATCCGCGTTCTTCTGGTTCATCCACCATTTCGCCGTGGTCAGAGAAATAAAACACTAACGCGCGCTGAGAAGAGTAGTGCTTTATCATCTTTTCGAGCAAATGGTCTGTGTAGCGCAGGGTGTTGAGATAAGCCGCTTTCTGTCGTTTGGCATCATCCGTGAGGCATTCCTTCATATCCTTAGCTTTGAAAAAGTCAAACGCTGGAGGATAGCGCTCCGAATAGTTTTGATGACTTCCCATGAGGTGCACCACCGTAAAAATGTTTTTTCTGTTTACATGAGTGGTATTTGGGGAATCGTAGCGATGAAGAGCGGGCAATAGTGCTTCATCATAAGCCATTGCTGAGAGGGAGGAATCCTTGATTTTGTAAAGGCTCGTATATCTATGTGTCTTGTAGAGTTTATGAGCTGAATTAGCAAATAAACGTTCTATAGCATACATGTTTTGGGGGTTCTGCTGAGTAATCCATTGCGTATAGTAACCAGCGTGCGCTAGTACATTCGTGAGGTCAGGATAGTTGTACCATGCTTTGTTTGGGATGTTGTTCCAAAAGGTGAAAATTCTCTGACTAGACATGATGGTGTTCGGACCAGAACTGCAGACATCATTGAATAGCACCACGTCTTCAGAGGTTTTACTGATAGAATCAAGCCAAGGTGTGGTGGGACGTTCGTATCCATAGGCTGACATCAAATCGGCTCGTGCCGATTCTCCTAAGATCACCACTACTTTCAAAGGAACGCCAAGAGTGGGTTGGTGTGTCAATCCTTTGAAATGCTCGGGTGATTTCATCTTAAGCAAATGCTTGCTAAGATTTTGTCTGTCTCTGAGTACTGCGTAAGTAGTCCAGTAGAATCGGTCTATGGAGGTGGAATAAGGTTTATTCTCTTCAAAGTTTCTGGATAAACCTCTGTAGCTTTGCAATAGTGCAATGCAACTCCAGGTGAACACACTTACAACAATCAATGACCTTGAAGGCTGCAAAAGCCAACGAAGGCTACGATGGTTTTGGTATTTGCGTAATAACTTAAACGCGAATAGAAAAGTGGCGAATAGCCCAAGAAGAGCAGTTGGAATCATCAAGAGCAGACGAAATCCTAAGGACGTTATAAATTCCCATGCTTCTTGGGGATTACTAGCAAGGATGCTCTGGCTAATGTCGTAGTTGTAGCTTCTATGGAAGTAAAATAGCAACGCACAATCCAGAAAATATGGAATGAAGATGGTGGCTGTCTCAATGATGAGTAGGATGGGAGCTATTTTTCTCCAAGGAATAGACCTATAGATGAAGGAAAAAACGAAATGAGCCCCAAGAAAATAGAGAGTTTGCAGGAATGGAGCCAAAAAGAGGTTGTAGCCACTGAGCTCGTTGTTCTCGACGGCTATATAAGTTACCCATATACTAAGGAATACAGAGAAAAGACTTCCTAATATGAGCAAGAGAAGTTGATAAGTATTCTGTTTCAGTTTTGTTTGTAATGTCATACCAATGTCTGTATGATAAAAACCAAGTGACGTTATTTTACTCTTTTTCGTTTCAGTGGTGGAACGGTGTGTCGTTCATTGCCTTGTACGGCAATGCGAGTGGGATTGGTGAATTTGTCGCTGAAGAAATTGTAGCGTTCATCGTTGTATTTCGTGCGGATGCCCAGCAGACTTGTGAGGGAGTTGGTGAACCAAGCCGTGGAGATGGGGCGGAACTGTGCTTTCTTGATGCGCTCCCAGAGTTCGGGATGCTCCTTGCGAAGTTGTGGCGAAGCATAGACGAAGAAGGGGACATCAACAGTGGGATGGTCTACGTTTGTTCCGTGACCAAAGAATCCGCGTTCCTCTGGTTCGTCCACCATTTCGCCGTGGTCAGAGAAATAAAACACAAGGGCGCGCTGAGAAGAGTAGTGCTTTATTATCTTTTCGAGCAAATGGTCTGTATAGCGCAAAGAGTTGAGATAGGCCGCTTTCTGACTTTTCGCATTCTCTGTGCTGCATTCCTCCATATCCTTGGCTTTGAAAAAGTCAAACGCTGGAGGATAACGGAGATGGTAGGTGTGGTGGTTCCCCATGAGATGAATGACCGTAAGACTTGGAGCAGAGATGGTGTCAGAGAGAATATGAGGTATTAAGCGTTCATCTATGGAACTTTCTGTCAAGTTGTTCATGAAAGCCGCGGTGGATATGAACGTGTCGGCAGACGTGGTGAATACGCGTTCAATGCTGGAGTAGTCAGAGAAATCTTGGTTAGAAATCCATTTCGTTTTGAAGTTCGCTCGTTTGAACGTGGTGGTGAGATCGGGAAAGTCGTACCATTCTTTTCCTGGTTTACTGTCCCAAAAAGTAAAGATGCGTTGTCCTGACAAATAGGTGGAAGGAGCACTGCTTACGGCATCGTTATAAGCGATAACTTCCTTCGTGTTGATTAAAGAGTCAAGAGCAGGAGTCGTGTTTCTAGGATAGCCATAAGCACTCATGAAGTCAGCTCGTGCAGATTCGCCAAGAATCACCACAACTTTCAAAGGTTCTTGTATTGAAGGTTGAACGATGAAAGGAGTAAAGTGTGCGGCATCGGTCATGGTGGCGATATGCTGATTGATGAGCGTTCTTTCTTTCATCGCGCGTAAAATGCTCCAAAACAGACGATCGGCAGAGTTGGAACTTCGTACAGAGTTATCAAAAACGTTTTGCTTGTAGTTGATGGCATTGCGCGAAAAACAAGCAAAACTAGTAAGGAAACATATGATAATTCCGATTTGTGCCAGGCGTAATGCGTTTTTTTTCTGCCAGAATTTGCGATGAGATGATAAAAAGCGTGTTCCCCCATAGCTCAGCGCAGCAGTGATTCCCAAAAGAAGAACGAGAATCCCATAAATTGTTGTGGGGAGGGCTGACATATATTCTTGAGATTCTCTGAAGGGAGAGGCCAAAATTACCGCCAGAAAACTAGAGTTGGTGGGAATGTGATAGAGGTAAAGGAGGACGGTTTCAAGGACAATCGGAATTACCACCCAGAAGAGTTCTGCGAACAAGAGCATTTTCCCTACCTTCTTCCAAGGAAGGGTGCGATAAACCCATGAAAAAAGGAAATGTACTCCTAAGAAATTGAGGATTTGCAGGAAGGGAGCCACCGCATAGTGGACTGGAAAATCGCCTCCCGCGATGTAAAGGTAGGTATAAACGCCAGTGAGGAGGAAGTGCAAGATGCTCCCCCACAGCAGTAGGAAAATTTGAAAAGAGTTTTGCCGAAATTGTGATAAAAAGGTCATGGGAGGTGTGCGACTAAGGAAAAATAAGTGGATAAAATCGTCGAAGAAACTCATTTCTAACAGCTTTCGAGCAAATGCGCGACTACTGAATCCTTCTTCACCCAAATATCCCTCACTCACTGTGGAAAGTAGCAGTGAGCGAGGGATATTTATGTGAAAGAATTACACCATTTCTCCTTCTGCGTCATAGTCGTAGAAGAGGAAATCGTTGTAAGGATATTTCTGAACATGGATTTCACGCACACGTTTGTAGAAGAGGTCGCGCAATTCGTCGATGTTTTGTCGTTCGCGTGCCGAAATGAAAATCACATCAAGCGGAGCTGTTCCTTGTTGTTCGGTCATATTCTCGCCAGTGCCTTGTGTGCGTCCCATCCAAGTTTGCATTAACTCGGGCAGGGTGATGTTTTCTTTGGTGGCAGGCGTCAAATCGTTAGGGTCTTTGGGCGTGCAGGTGTAAGCATCCATTTTGTTGAACACCAAAATCTGTGGTTTGTCAGCGCATCCCAAATCGCAGAGTGTGCGGTTCACCACTTGAAGCTGTTCCTCAAAATCAGGGTGACTCACGTCTACCACATGGACGAGCAAGTCTGCTTCGCGCGTTTCGTCGAGCGTCGATTTGAAAGAATCCACCAAGTCGGTGGGGAGTTTGCGAATGAATCCCACAGTGTCTGCCAAGAGGAAAGGCAGATTGTGCACAATCACTTTGCGCACTGTGGTGTCGAGTGTGGCAAAGAGTTTGTTCTCCGCAAAAACTTCGCTTTTCGAAAGGAGGTTGAGGAGCGTAGATTTTCCTACGTTGGTATAGCCCACAAGTGCCACACGCACCATCTTTCCGCGGTTTTGTCGTTGCGTAGTCTTTTGACGGTCGATTTCGGCCAGGCGTTCTTTGAGGAGCGACATACGGTTAAGGATGATGCGTCGGTCCATTTCGAGCTGCGTTTCACCAGGGCCGCGCAAACCCACGCTACCGCCTTTGCCACCGCCAGCACCGCCCGAACCACCACCTTGACGTTCGAGGTGCGTCCATAGGCGTTGCAGACGAGGAAGCATATAGCGATATTGTGCCAATTCCACTTGCGTTTTCGCGTTAGCCGTTTGTGCGCGCATGGCAAAGATGTCTAAGATGAGCGAAGTCCGATCGAGAATCTTCACTTGCAGTACAGCTTCGATGTTACGCAGTTGTTTAGCTGACAATTCATCGTCGAAAATCACCATTCCCACAGGCTGAGGTTTCTCCACATCAGCCGGCCAGAGAGGATCTTCTTCAGCTTCTTCAGCAGCTTTCTCGCATTCTTCAATGTAAGCTCGGATTTCTTCGAGTTTACCTTTTCCCACATAAGTCACGGAACTGGGGCCATCGACACGCTGTGTGAATCGATGCACCGTTTCTGCGCCTGCGGTTTCGGCCAAAAAAGCTAATTCGTCAAGATACTCTTGGGTTTTATGTTCGTTTTGCGTCTTCGTGATCAGTGCCACAAGGACAGCGGTTTCAGCTTTTACTTCGGTTTGTATAAATTCTTTCATATCGTCGTCAAATCATCGTAGTCTCACCAAGAGAGCGTCTTCGAGGTTCATTTTTTTTGACCAGCGCGAAAAACACTCTGCGAGAATGATGCAAATTTGCTACAAAGATACTACTAAATATCGGATTTGGCTGTTCATACGTCTGTTTTTTACACTCATCTTCAGCATTTTGCCAGAGAGTGGTGCGCTAGGGGGCGTTGTGGTCTTCTCTCATGGGGAGAGCATAAGGGGATTTTTTGAAGCGAAAACACCCCAAATCTCATCAAAAAAAGGTATATTTGCAGAAACAAATAAGCAAATGAACGGAGCAAGGATACTCATCATCTATACAGGCGGTACGATTGGCATGCTTGAAAATCCCACCACTGGCGCACTCGAGGCCTTTGACTGGGAGCATATCAGCAATTTCGTGCCAGAATTAGCGCGTTTCCACTACGACATAGAAACCATAACTTTTGGTCCTCCCATCGACTCTTCAGATATGGAACCGAAGTATTGGACACGAATGGTGGAAGTTATCGCAGACAACTACGACAATTATGAGGGGTTTGTCTTGTTGCACGGCACGGATACCATGGCTTTTACAGCCTCAGCATTGAGTTTTATGCTCGAAAATCTGAGTAAACCAGTCATCATCACTGGAAGTCAGCTACCTATTGGACAGTTGCGCACAGACGGAAAGGAAAACCTCCTCACCAGCATCGAGATTGCGGCAGCGCGCTATCCCGATGGTTCGCCTGTGGTGCCTGAAGTCTGCATCTTCTTTGAAAACAAACTACTCCGTGGCAACCGCACCACAAAAATCAATTCAGAGGGGTTCAATGCTTTTCGCTCTTATAACTTTCATAATTTGGCAGATGCCGGCATCCACATCAAATTTGAGGAAGCTTTCATCCATCGTCCCGATCCCGAGAAACCTTTCCGTCCGAACTATCTGCTCGACGACCACGTGGCGATTTTGACGCTTTTCCCTGGGATGCGCGAAGAGGTGATGAATGCTTATCTCACCATTCCCAACTTGCGCGGATTAGTGCTCAAAACCTATGGAGCCGGCAATGCACCCAAGTTGCCGTGGCTCTACGAACGGCTCAAGGAATTGAGCAATCGTGGGGTAGTGATTGTCAATACCACGCAATGTTCCACCGGAGCGGTGGATATGGGACGCTACGACACCTCGTTGCAGCTCATCGAAGCAGGAGTGTTGAATGGTCACGATATGACCTTGGAATGCGTGGTGACGAAGTTGATGTTTCTTCTTGGTCACAACTACGAGCGCAGTCGCATTTGCGAGTTGATGAACACCTCATTGGCAGGAGAAGTGACGCTTCCTTGTGGAGATTCATCGACAGAATCCGGTTGTTTTCTGCGCAGTCATTTAGCTCCCGTGCATCGTTTATGTGCCGACTAAGTTCTATTTGCGCACTGTGGTTGCAGTGTTTGTTCCTCCTCATCGGCTGCACATCTGTCGAATTTCCCACGGCTGTTCCTTTGCGTTATGCCAAATTGTTGCGAATGACGGAGCAACCAGACTATATATGGACGGAAGTGGTGAATCCGTGGGACACCACGCAGGTTTTGCACCAATATCTCTTGATAGATAAAGGCGTTTCTTCGGAGAAAGTGCGCACTTTGCAGACGCAGCACAAAAATGCTGTTGTCGTTCGCACACCTTTGCAGCGCAGTTTGATGCAAAGTACAGTGCACGCTTCCCTGGCACTCCAACTCGGTGTTCAACAACAGTTGGTGGGACTCTGTGACACCGCTTATATTGTTGCTCCCGAACTGAAAAAGCTTCATTTGTCAGACTTTGGACGCGGCGACCAACCCAATGTGGAGCGCATCATTGCAGCCCAAACAGATGCTTGTTGGTTTGCACCTTTTGAAGAAATACGCTATACTTCTTTGGAGCGCGCCAACATTCCCGTCATCGACTGTGCAGACTATTTGGAAACAACACCACTCGGTCGCGCAGAATGGATGCGCTTCTACGGAAGATTGTGGGGGAAGTCTCAATTAGCGGATAGTCTTTTTGAAGAAGAAGTGCGACAATACGAAGATTTAGCGCAGAAAATAAAGGAGTCTTCTAATCGTTCTCCGAGTTCTTCCGAGAAATCTCAGAGTTCTTTTGAAAGTTCTCAGAGTTCTTCGAGGAACACTCGAACTTTAAGTCACAAACCACGTGTATGGCTCGATTTACCGTGGCAAAGCACGTGGTATGTTCCCGGAGGAAAGAGTTATTTGTCAGCACTCATAGCCGATGCTGGAGGAGATTACGCTTTGCAACACAACGACAAATCCGGAAGTTTACCCCTCCCTTTGGAACGTGCGTGGAAGTATGCACAACAAGCCGAGGTATGGATCATCAAAGGAGGTCAAGAAGTTCCCTCCGACTATGCCGAACTCTCGCAACTCTCGCGCGTCTATGCGCAATTTCCAGCTGTTCGTTCTCGTCACGTTTGGGTGTGCAACACGATGCAAGTTCCCTATTATGAGCAAACCCCATTTTCTCCCGCGTTGTTGCTGCGCGAATGGTGCCAAATGTTGGGAACATTGACGGTGGATTCCGCAACATCTTTGCGCTATTTTCATCCGTTATCCCGATAGTTTGGAGCGTTTGGGTACGTTCTACTTCATCTCGCAAAGAGAATATATGCTCCGCTGTTGGCATCGCACCACGTTGTGCAGTAGTTTTAGCTGTTTATCCCCAAGTTCATTTCGCAACGCCTTCCGTTCGTAGTCTTTATCAGCATTCTCCCCTCGCAAATTTGCCATATTGCAATGCAGTTTTCACCACTTTCTCACCGCAGTCAGCTCCTTTGTTTAACACTTCTTGTGTTGCTATTCATCGTGCTGCACCTCTTTGTGGGAAGTGTGTGGATTAGTCCAGAAGAAGTGAGCGAGTCTTTGCGTAGCGCATTGAGTCACCTTTTCGGGTTTTCCTCAGAAACACCCACCATCGCACAAGAAATAGTGGTGCATCATCGGCTCACCATCGCCTTGACAGCAGCTATTTCAGGAATGGCACTCGGAGGAAGCGGATTATTCACGCAAACACTTTTCAGAAATCCGCTAGCCGATCCCTCCTTGTTGGGCATCAATGCCGGAGCCGCTCTTGGAGCCGCCCTCGCCACGATGGTCATTGGCAGCATACCATTGGTGGCGGGTTTCACTCTCACCGTGTTTTGTGCTTTGTTGGGAGCACTAGTCGTCTTGTTTCTCTTGCTCAGCGTGAGTCGCCGACTCGCAAGTGCCACAGCCGTACTTTTAGTGGGAGTTATGCTTTCTTTCATCGTTTCCTCCGTTTTGTCCATCTTAGCGCATCGCGCATCGGCAGACGGTCTGCGTCACTATCAACTCTGGCTCTTGGGAGATTGCAGTTCCGTCAGTTGGGAGGTTTTACCCTTCTTTTCCCTTCTCATCCTCGTGTTGATCGCTATCGTCTTCCCACGTTTGCGAAAACTCGATGCTTGGTTGTTGGGAGATTTCTACGCACAGTCACTAGGCATCGGTGTTGAGCGTGAACGCATCGTAATGCTAGCCATCGTAGGATTGTTGTCCGCTCTCGTCACAGCCCTTTGCGGCCCCATCGCTTTTGTAGGATTGGCAGCACCTCACGCAGCACGTTTACTCTCTCTCCAAGGAAGTCATCAGCGATTACTCCCACTCACCCTCCTCTTAGGAAGTTTGTCGCTCCTACTGTGCCAGTTAGTGGCGCGTTTATCGATTTGGGGAGAAGCACAATTACCCCTCAACGCGGTGACTCCGCTCATCGGGGCACCAATTATGGTGGTTTTACTCCTTCAACGTCGCACCTAGTTCGGAGAGAATCTCTTCATTGGTTGATTTCAACATTCTCCGTTCCTCATCCTTGCTTCCCTCACTTCCCGTTCCCTTCTCCTTCATTCAATACAAATCATATGTCTTCCAGTTCTTCTCGTCCTTTCATTCTCATTTCCAACGATGACGGTTATAAAGCACCCGGCATCAATTTTCTTATTGATGTACTGCGTCCGATTGCCGACCTCGTAGTCGTAGCCCCAAAAGGATCACGCTCTGGGTTTGGTTGCGCCATCACCGTGACTCAGCCCATTCATTGCAAACTCGTGCGACAAGAAGAAGGACTCGATCTGTATGCTTGCACGGGAAGTCCTGTAGACTGCGTGAAACTCTTTTTCAATGTCCTCAAACGCAACTATAATCGCTTGCCCGATTTAGTGGTTTCGGGGATAAATCACGGCGATAATTCAAGTGTCAATACCTTCTATTCCGGCACTATGGGAGCAGCGAGCGAAGGAGTGATGCAGGGAGTTCCCGGTATTGGATTTTCTTACGACAATTTCAGTACGTCCGTTGATATGTCGCCTTGCGCACCCCACATCATCAACATTGTTCAACAAGTGCTTCGTGACGGACTGCCCCCTCTCTCCACCCTCAACGTCAATTTCCCCAACACCTCCGACATCCAAGGCGTAAAACTCTGTCGAATGGCGCGTTCGCGTTGGATCAATGAGATGGAGGAGCGTGTCAGACCTCGCACCAACGCACCTTATTTTTGGTTGACAGGCGAACCTTTGGAGTTAGAACCCGAAGCAGAAGACACTGACCGCTGGGCATTAGCACACGGATTTGTTGCCATCACTCCGCAAACACTCGATGCCACCAACTACGCCTTGTTGCAACAACTCCAATCTCAATGGCGCTAATTTCCGCTTTTCATTAGTCAAAACCTAGCCAAAATCCCCCTTTCTTTATGCGCTATTTCATCATTGCTGGCGAAGCCTCGGGCGATCTTCACGCTTCACACCTTGTTTCTGAAATCAAGAAACAAGATGCCGCTGCGCAATTCCAAGGATTGGGAGGCGATTTGATGGCCGCCGCAGGAGTTGACCTCCTTTGGCACTATCAAACGATGGCTTATATGGGATTTTTTCAAGTCATCTTGCACCTGCCCCAAATCCTTCGAGCGATGCGAGCGTGCAAACAAGCCATTTCGTCTTATCGTCCCGATGCCATTATCCTGGTCGACTATCCCGGATTCAATTTGAACATCGCAGCGTGGGTGAAAAAGCACCTCAACCTTCCCATCTATTATTATATAGCTCCCAAAATCTGGGCTTGGAAAGAGGGACGCATCCGCAAAATCCGCAGCAATGTAGACAAAGTCTTGTCCATTCTTCCCTTTGAAGTAGACTATTTTGCGCGAAAACACCACTATACCGTAGACTATGTAGGCAATCCTTCGCGAGCCGAAGTCGATGATTTTTTGCAACACGACACAACGTCTTTTGCACAATTCTGTGCAACTCACCATCTCGACCCACAGCGCAAAATTATAGCCCTATTAGCCGGTTCGCGTCGTTCGGAGATTGCAGCCAATCTGCCACGAATGTTGCAGGCTTTCGCACAAGTGCAAACTGCAACTTCCGAAATCTCCACTACTTCTGACACCTCAGCGTCCTCCACTTCTGTCCCCAATTTTCAAGCCGTCATAGCCGCTGCACCTGGCATCCCACTTGAAGAATATGCCCCCTATTTGCAGCAGCATCCCCACGTGCATCTCGTGTCTGCGGCCACCTATCCGCTGTTGAAACACGCCTATGCAGCGTTGGTGACGAGTGGAACGGCCACCCTCGAAACAGCACTCTTCGGAGTGCCACAAGTGGTGTGCTACCATCTGAAAGGCGGAGCGCTCATTCGCGCCATTCAGCCCCACTTCCTCAACTGTCGATTCATCTCTTTGGTCAATCTCATTGCAGACGAGGCCGTTGTGCCCGAACTCATAGCTGACCATACACATCCGCAACACATTGCGCGCCATTTGCTTCCCTTGCTTGACGAGAAAAGTGATGCTCGACAAGCACAATTGTCGGGTTATGCTCGCGTTCGTGCGCAACTTGGCACAAATCTTGCCCCAACCGAGGGAGCGCAACGCATCGTGCAGCACTTGCGCCAAACACGATGACACCATACATAAAACAGACATCAACCATACCTATAACATACACAACACGTAGTACTGTTTGAACTTCTGAATAATCACTTAAAACAAACCTAATATGTCTTCCATTGCTTCCCAATTTGCGCAGCAACTCCTTGAAGTGCAGTGCATCAAACTCCAACCCACGCAACCTTTCACCTGGGCTAGTGGCTGGCTCTCTCCCTTCTATTGCGACAACCGCAAAACTTTGGCTTATCCCCACGTGCGCACTTTCGTCAAAGATCAACTTGCTGCAATGATTCGTCAGCAATATCCCGAAGCAACTGCCATTGCTGGTGTAGCCACTGGTGCCATTGCGCAAGGTGCGTTGGTGGCCGATGCCCTCAACCTCCCTATGTGCTACGTTCGCGCCAAAGCCAAAGATCACGGTATGGGAAATCTCATTGAAGGTACATTGCCCGAAGGTGCAAAAGTAGTAGTCGTAGAAGATTTAATTTCCACGGGTGGTAGCAGTCTCAAAGCCGTTGAAGCTCTCCGTGCTGCGGGATTTGAAATCCTCGGTATGGTGGCTAGTTATACCTATGGTTTCCCCGTTGCAGAAGAGGCTTTCCGCGCTGCAAATGTCACCTTGACCACACTCACCAACTACGAAGCAGTGGTGGAAACAGCCCGCGCCATTGGTTACATCGACGAAAGTCACTTGCCCCTCTTAGCGCGCTGGCGTGCTAATCCTTCCACGTGGACACCCGAAGTGTAGCTCTGCGTTTCCTACATTTCCTTTCTATATTTTGACTTCTTCCTTTCTTCCTTGGTGTGTGTGAAAATCTGATGATTTCAAATGCCTCGCCCAAGGAGGAAGGGGAGGAACTATTTCACTCTAAAAACGATGACTAAATATACCTCCGACATCTTCACTGTCAATGCCACGCAAGCTCAAGCTTACGAGCGTTTGGCCGATTTGCGCCGTTTTGAAGCCCTTAAAGCCGCTTTTTCCGACCCTGAAAAGATGCAATATATCTTGCAAAATCTCCCTGCCGATCAAGTTTCGCCTGAGAAATTAGCTGAGATTCGCGAGCAAGTGGAGAAGATGCAATTCACCGAAGACACCATTTCTGCCGACACCAAAGTGGGTCCTGTTTCTTTGGCAATTGCAGAGCGAGAACCCTCTAAATTGGTCAAACTCGTGACGCAAAACTCTCCTGTCAATGCCACAGTTTGGGTGCAACTCGTGGAAAAAGGCACTTATCAAGCGGCCTTGAAAGTCACGATTGGTGTGGAACTCAATTTCTTCATCCGCAAGATGGTAGAGAAACACATCAAGAAAGCCCCCAATGGTTTGGCACAATTCTTAAGCCAAATCCTTGCAGTGGGATAAACTGCAAGACGAGCCACTGCATCCGTTTCTTTCAGAAGATTGATTTATGATGAAGCTATTATATCGTAAATGCACTTCTTGTCGCGCTTTGGTGAACATTGCCCTAGCCTTGTGTCTTGCAGCAATAACCAGTTTCTCGGCTTGCGACACCGACAACACCACGCGTTTTTCCCATCATCGTGCTTTTTTGCGCTTTGCTCCTGTGGCAGCCGTGCCCACGTTGTCAGCGGCACTGCGTGGAGTGGGAGAGTGGTGTGCCATCACCTACGATGCTTCGCACTATATCTTCACCAACGCCCACCAGCGACAACAGCAATATCCACTCACCTCGTTAGACACCTACGGTCGTCCGCTGTCGATAGCAGGTTTTGTGGTAGGCACCCCAGCCTTGCCCGATTTGAGTGGACGGCAAACTATTGTGGCTTTCGACCTCGTTTGTCCCTCTTGCTATCAGTCGGCCTATGTGGAACGCCGACTTTCGTGGGTCTCTTCTTCGCCTGGTGCGCTAGAATGCGGTCGTTGTCAGCGACACTATGACCTCAACAATGGAGGAGTGGTGAGTGTCCCGAAATCTGATGGTCAATCCAACGTGCCACTTTTTCGATATACTGCCGCTTATTCAGGAAATTCTGATGCACTTGTGGTGCAAAACTAGCCAAAACATTTGGCCACTTTTCTCAAAATACTTACCTTTGCACCACCTTACGCCTGAATGGTGGAATGGTAGACACGAGGGACTTAAAATCCCTTGGCCATTACGGCTGTACGAGTTCGAGTCTCGTTTCAGGCACTTCCCTTCTGTTGAGTTGCTCAGCAGGAGGGAGTTTTTTTGCTGTTCCTATACCCCCCTATATGTATATGGGGTGATATTGCCTCAAAGAGGGAAAAAACAACGAAAAACTGACATATTGTTTTGTAGATATGTGGAAATTGATATGCCAACCTTGCAAAATCATTGTGTATAATTTTCTCGTACGTGTGCGTACGTGCGCGCGTCTTCCAACAGCGATGTTGTTTTTTTGCTGTCACAAGTGTCACACGCCGAGAAAAAGATAGACAAAAAATAGCCGAAAAATTCAGTGAAACGCAAGACGAAAAACGCGATTTCCGATACCTTTTACACCGAACTAACCCAACTCGAATCACCTCATTGTTGACATTTATTCAGAGGATGTCAGCAATGAGTTGAAAACCAGTGAAATACAACTTTCTTGTGACACTTGTGACAGCAAAAAAGTAAAAACTCCTGTGATGCGTGCGTGCGCGTACGCGCGAGAGGATGGTTTTATAGGTATTTTTACAATTCAATTTTCCCGTTTTTCAATTTCCACTTTTCCGTGTCGTTCATTCCCCCTCCATTGCGTTCTAAAAAACGAGCCGTTACTTCTCACAAAACGACACGTTGTTTCTCCTAAAACGACACGTTGTTTCTCACAAAACGACACGTTGTTTCTCCTAAAACGAGCCGTTGTTTTTCACAAAACGACACGTTGTTTTCTCTAAAACAACACGTCGTTTTTCCTAAAACAAGCCGTCGTTTTATTTCTACTTACACCTCAATTTTCATAGAGCCAAACTTTCTCACTACGCTTCATTCATCGTCAACCTCAATGACTAGTGTTTTATCACTTAATGAAATGCATAAAGGAGATGCTGCAAAAACAAGTTTTGCAACACCTCCTTTTTTGTGATCTCTATGAGAGATAAAGAGTGATTTCAGTTGGTGGACTGAGTAGAAAGGAGATTAGCCTTGCACGGGATGACTGAAGGGCTTACCCTCTGCAAGTTCGCGCACACTGTTGAGCGTGGTGGTGGCAATGTTGTTGAGAGCTTCTTCGGTGAAGAAGGCTTGGTGAGAGGTCAAAACAACGTTGGGTGCACTGAGCAAACGCGCAAGTACATCGTCTTTGATCATATTGTCACTGCGGTCTTCATAGAAGTATTCCTTTTCTTCTTCATACACATCAAGACCTGCAGAACCGATTTGGTGGGTGCGAAGTCCTTCAATCAAATCTTCTGTGTTGATGAGTTTACCACGACCGGTGTTGATGATCATCACGCCTTTCTTCATTTTGGCAATGCTTTCAGAGTTGATGATGTGTTTGGTGTCGGGCGTGAGTGGGCAGTGCAGAGAGATGATGTCGGATTTGGCGTAGAGGGTGTCGAGGTCTACCACTTCTACATCATATTGCTTTGCAAATTCGTGGTCAGGATAGAGGTCGTAGGCCATGATGCGCATGCCAAATCCGTGGAGGATTTTGATGAGTACCTTAGCGATTTTACCCATACCCACAAGACCTACGGTGCGGCCGTTCATATCAAACCCTAAGAGGCCTTTCAAACGGAAGTTTCCATCGCGTGTGCGGTTTACTGCACGGTAAATCTTGCGGTTGAGACTAAGCATAAGGGCTACAGCATATTCAGCCACAGCATAGGGAGAATAGGCAGGAACGTGCACCACATCGATGCGTCCTTTGGCGGCTTTGAGGTCGACATTGTTGAAACCAGCGCAGCGCAATGCGATGAGTTTCACCCCATATTCCACCAATTTATCGATAACTTGAGCGTTGCATTCTGCATTGACGAAGATGCACACTACATCTGCACCCTTAGCGAGGGGAACAGTTTTGAGAGAAAGGTGCTCTTTGTAGTACTGGATATCGAAACCGTAGTCAGCATTGGTTGCTGCGAAAGACGTTTCGTCGTAAGAATGACTGTCGAAAAAAGCAATTTTAAGTGCCATAATAAAATGAATTCTTTGGATAATGATAGTTATGTCTATGTGTGGAAGGATGAGCGGTGGCTCTTTGTGGGAGTTTTTCGAGTATCCTTCCCTTGTTCTTGGTGCAAAGTTAGGGAGTTTCAGTGGGTGCAACAAAAAAAACGGCACAGCAAAGCTATGATTTGTGCAATGCTGTGCCATTTTGTTTGCAGTGGTTGGCATTTTCGGGTGAAATTCACCTCTCTGCAAAATACTATTCTTTTGTTTTCCGCTTTCGAGGTTTGGTGTTGGCTTTGAGCGCGTCGGGGTCTTCGATGCTGGCGATGGCGCGCACCTGTTGATATTTCACAACGGAAAAACCTTCGAGGGCCACTTCAGACAGTAAACGGCGTTTCAGATGGAGTTGGTCTTTGATGTCTTTGATGGTGTTCATCACTCGCGTACCGACAGTTTTGTTTTCAGTGGGCACCGACAATTGGCTCATAAACTGTTGCATCGCCTTGACCTCTGTGAGAAAATAGCGTGCTCCTTTTCCCACTCTTTCAGCGAGATGGTCGTTGGTGGCATAATCGTCGTGCACAGCGATGAGTGTTTCGAACTGTGGACGAAATTTATGAGCCACCGCCACCGTCTTTTGTTGTAGGAGTAGGCGCTGATTTTGACAATCTTGAAGGGTGGCAGGAATGCGTTTGAAGAAATGTTCTTGCAAAAGGCGCAACAATGATTCGAAAAGGATGAATAGTTGGCTGAAATCGAAAAGTTCCACCATCAGTTCAAAGTAATAATTGCGCTCCATAGCTTTCACATCGGTTTCAGAGGGAGTTTTCTCTGCCATTGAAGTGGAAAACTGCGTCACAGAGGCATCTTGAATGATGGCTTCTCGGGGAATTGGGGAGGAAAGCACCATACCTTCTAGAGTTTTGCAGCGCGAAAGAGCCACATAAGCTTGACCGTGGGAGAAAGCACTCTGTACGTCGATGATGGCGTGTTCGAAAGTCAATCCTTGACTCTTGTGCACGGTGATGGCCCACGCCAATCGGAGGGGGATTTGCTGAAAAGTACCTTCCACCACCTCCTCGATTTCATTGGTCTTTTCGTCGAGGGTAAATCGGCTGTTTTGCCACGTTTCTACTCCCACGCTGATTTCTTCAGACGAGTCTTGCGGACGCACCATAACGTATTTTTCGGAGATTTCGGTGATTTCTCCCAAGAGTCCGTTGAAATAGCGATGCTCGGCAGAACTGTCGTTTTTGATGAACATCACTTGCGCTCCGCGTTTGAGGGTGAGCACTTCGGCAGCGGGGTAGGAACTTTCGGGAAAGGTGCCCTCAACCACGGCGCGAAATTGGTGTTCGCTGGTGGTGAGTTGCTTCATTTCGTGGGCATTGATGTGGTCGGCTTGATGATTGTGGGTGACGAGTCGCACATAGGTGGAGCCAGACGCTTTGAAGTCGGGACGATAGCGGGTGTTGAGGCGTTGCAGCGTGTTGTCGTCGGCACGATTGTCGCGCACGGCATTGAGGAGTTCTAAGAAGTCTTGATCGGTTTGTCGGTAGACTTTTTGCAACTCGATGGTGATAAATGGGGTGCGCTTCAGTGCCTGACTCGAGAAAAAGAATTCCGATTCGTAGTACTTGTGCAATGTTTCACGGTCTTCATCGCGCACCACAGGGGGCAATTGTTGTAGGTCGCCAATCATCAAGAGTTGCACGCCACCAAAAGGTCGAGGGTCGATGCGGATGCGGCGGAGAGCTGCGTCCATACAGTCCAAAAGGTCGGCACGCACCATAGAGATTTCGTCAATGACAATGAGATCGAGGGAACGAATCAACTTGCGTTTGCGATTGGAAAAACGGAATTGTTCCTTGGCGAATTGGCTGCCTGGGATGTACATGCCAAAGGGCAACTGAAGGAAAGAGTGTATGGTGACTCCTCCGGCATTGATGGCAGCGATGCCAGTGGGTGCAAGTACCACCATTCGTTTGTGGCTTTGCTCACGAAGTTGGCGCAGAAAAGTGGTTTTTCCCGTACCGGCGCGCCCCGTGAGAAAGAGATTGGTGTGTGTGTGCTCTATTATTTTGTGCGCTAAATCGCGCTCTACATTTGCCATAATCTATGATTTAATGCCAAGAAAACGCTGCAAAAAGCGTTTGAGATGGAAGATATGCAGTAATTTTCCTACAAAAGTACGGCTTTTTTGCTAGGTATTGATTATTTTTGCAGATAACCTCTAGACCAAGACAGTTTGTTGTCTTACAATTTTGCAAGAAATGACTCATCCCAACGAAGTTTCCCATCCTCATATTGCGCATTCCACTCCACATTCAGAGAGTGGACATCCCCACGCTGGTGGTCATCCCCACATTGGTGGACATCCTCACGCTGGTGGACATCCTGACATATTAAATGGAGAGATGCCCAAGAAATCGCTGCGTATGGCAGTAATTGACAACAACGTGTTGGCTTGTCGAGGATTGCAAGGGCTTTTGCAACGACTCATTCCCATAGCCACGGTGGAGACTTTTGAGAGTCACGAGGCGCTCTTAGACAATGAACCCGAACAATATGCGCACTTTTTTGTGTCAGCGCGCATTTATTTTGAACATTCTCTTTTCTATCGTCAGCAACCGTTTCAGACGATTGTCTTGACGAATGGCGAAAATATGCCGCCAGTGCCTGGACTGTTGATGCTCAACGTGTGCCGCTCTGAAGAAGAGGTGGTGACGGATTTGTTGCAACTCCACAATCACGGACACGGCAAGGGACAACATCGTCCGCGTGCCTCAAAAGCTGAACTCGAAGCGTTGTGGAATGGTAACGAAGACGGAGAACGCCAACCGCTGACTTTGAGAGAAATTGAAGTGGCAACGCTCTTGGCGAAAGGTTTTATCAACAAAGAAGTGGCCGATCAACTCAACATTAGTATGACAACGGTTATTACGCACCGCAAAAACATTATGACTAAACTGGGGGCTCACTCTTTGTCGGACATCATCATCTATGTGGTGATGAATGGATATCTTGATTTAGGCGAATAGGATGCTGCACAATCTTCACCTACTGAGTGATGAGGCTTAACTCAAAACCTTGTATTACTCAAAGTCTTCATTACTCAAAACCTTCAGCGAGCAAACAATCTCTCACTTCAAAAAGGTGGTGAACTTGCGCACCATAAGTGGGATTTTCGTGGTGCATTTGCACGATGTCGAGATAATTGCGCACCATCACTTTGACATCGGGAATGACTACGCCCGGTCGCAACTGAATACGTTGGGGTAAGCGATCGAAACGTGCGCGAAACCATTCCACAAGTTCTTGAATGACTGCGCGGTCGTATTTTTTTTGATAAGGAATCGACATAAGAAATGTGTGAGAAGGCACCTTTGAGGAGATGCGTGAAGGGATGCAGGGGGATTCGTTCTGCACTTTCGTGCCCTCCACTTGCTCCATAGGTGCGGGTGTGTTCTGCAAATTTACGCATTATTCTTTAGCGCAAAAAGTTCTTTCTCCTCAAAACACGAGATATTCTTGTCCTTTTTTCTAGAATATCTAGTTTTTTCTAGTTTTTCTAGATGCTCTAGTTTCTCTAGAATTTCTAGTTTTTCCTAGACTGTCTAACCCGAGCCACGTTTGTCGTGGCGAACATAAAAGGGTCTACGACCCAAACGTCTAAATGTTTACACTTTCTCCCAGATTATACTATCCTTATGTTGTAGAACCCTTCCAAGAAGATTTCACAGGTAAACTCGCTTGGAGCACATTGGGCAATCTTTTGCTTCGTGTTTCCTCGCTCCACGCTGAATCTCACGGATTTGGGTATAGTTATATGCAACAACACCACAGAGGTTGGGTGCTTTCGCGGTTGATCATAGAACTCTATCGCAGACCACGTACTGGCGAAAGCTATACACTCTCAACGTGGGTTAATAAGATTTTTCGACAATTCACCGACCGTCTTTATACATTGCAAGATGAGGACGGAGAAACCGTGGGCTATGGTCACAGCACGTGGGCTTTGATAGATTATGATTCGCGACAACCCATCAATTTGGAACAACTCCCTGATGGCGGATTCTCTGAAGCCCTTCATCACGAAGATGTGCCTATTGCAGGCGCAGGTCGTGTACGAGTGAAGAGTGCTACCCCTTGTTTGGTGCACCACGCGGCTTTTAGTGATCTGGACATCAACGGACACGTTAATTCTATTAGATATTTGAGTTTGATTCTCGACACCTTCTCCAAAGAATGGCACGAACAGCACGAACTGAAGCGTGTGGAAATGTCTTACGGATTGGAAGCTTATGCAGGTGATGAACTCCGAGTCTATGCCGAAGAACTGGGTGAGGAGCAATGGGGATTTGAGATTCGCCGAGTGCGTCCATCAGAAAGTGAACAAGAAACACTCGTGGTGAGAAGTATCATTACAGCTCCTCTCACTGTAAGAGTATAGGCTTGAACTCAACCTCGTGTCTTGATTATTGATTTTATTCAATGAGAACCTAATATCCTATTTCGAGCCACGTTTGTCGTGGCGAGCGAGAATGGGTCTGTGACCCTCTAGCGTCTATATTCAATGACTATACAACATCTCATAGCGCAACGTCTTAATGTGCGCGACAAACAAGTAGAAGCCACCATCAAACTTTTGGACGAGGGGGCAACTATACCCTTCATTTCTCGCTATCGCAAGGAAGCCACTGGTGCACTCGATGAAGTGCAGGTGGCTGCTGTGGCAGACGAATATCGCAAGGTGCAAGAGCTCGAGCACCGCAAGACCTTTGTACTCGAAACCATGGAAGCGCAAGGGAAACTCACGGACGAGTTGCGACAGCGCATCACACAATCGTGGGATGCCACTGAGGTGGAAGACCTCTATCTGCCTTTCAAACCGAAACGAAGAACCAAAGCTCAAGTGGCGCGCGAACGCGGACTCGAACCCCTTGCGCAGAAACTGTTGCTCCGACCACAAGATAATCCAGAATTGACGGCCGAGCGTTTTCTCACCGATGATGTGCCCGATGTAGATGCAGCGTTGCAAGGTGCGCGCGACATCATTGCAGAACAAATCAGCGAAGACGAACGGAGCAGACAGACACTCCGCAATGTTTTTGGCAGAGAAGCTATGATTTCCTCCAAACTCGTGAAAGGAAAAGAGGAAGAAGCCGCTAAATATCGCGACTATTTCGATTGGAGCGAACCTCTGCGTCGTTGCACTTCCCACCGTTTGTTGGCAATGCGTCGCGGAGAGTCTGAAGGCGTTTTGCGTGTGTCGATTGCACCAGCCGATGACACGCAAGCGGCCGACCGCATTGCGCGTCCTTTTGTGCGCCCCAACACTCCTGCGGCTGCGCAAATAGCCACGGCAGCCGCCGATGCTTATAAAAGATTGTTGCGCCCCAGCATCGAAACGGAATTTGCAGCGCAGAGCAAACAGCAGGCAGACGAAGAAGCCATCCGCGTGTTTGCGCAAAATCTTCAGCAACTTCTGTTGGCCGCTCCTTTGGGTTCACGCAGGATTATGGGGATTGACCCTGGTTTTCGCACAGGTTGCAAGGTGGTTTGTCTTGATGAACAAGGCGATCTCTTGCACAACACCACGATTTATCCGCATGAACCCAAAAACGACCGTGCAGCTGCTGCAACCACTTTGCAGAAGTTGGCGAAGCAATATCGCGTAGAAGCCGTGGCGATTGGCAACGGAACGGCAGGGCGCGAGACAGAAGAATTGGTGCGCAGTTTGAAATCTCTATCAAACGCTGAGGTGAATTGGGACGAAATTCCCATATTCTTGGTCAGTGAAGACGGTGCTTCCGTCTATTCCGCCTCGGCGGTGGCGCGCGCTGAATTTCCTGACCACGATGTCACGGTGCGTGGAGCCGTTTCCATCGCACGTCGTTTGGCAGACCCATTAGCGGAATTGGTGAAAATCGATCCAAAATCAATTGGGGTGGGACAATATCAACACGATGTGGATGCCACTGCGCTGAAACGCGCGTTAGACCACACGGTGGAGCACTGCGTGAATGCTGTTGGGGTGAATCTCAACACGGCTTCCGCGCATTTGCTCACCTATGTCAGTGGACTCGGATCGGCTTTGGCGCAAAACATTGTCAATTATCGTGCCGAACACGGGGCTTTCGCTTCGCGTAAAGAACTCCTGAAGGTGCCAAGACTGGGGGCGAAAGCCTATGAACAATGTGCTGGTTTCTTGCGCATTCCCCACGCGAAGCATCCTCTCGACAACACGGCTGTGCACCCCGAACGCTATGCGCTGGTGGAAAAGATGGCCAGTGATGCAGGAACCGATTTGAAGTCGCTCATTGCGCAACCTGAGATTCGACAGAAAATAGACCTCAATCGTTATTGCACGGCCGAAGTGGGGCTTCCCACACTACACGACATTTGGGCTGAACTCGACAAACCAGGACGTGACCCTCGTGGCACAGCGCAGGTGTTTCAATTTGAAGAGCGTGTGCACAGCATCGATGATTTGGAAATTGGTATGGTGCTGCCAGGAGTAGTGACCAATGTGACCAACTTTGGCGCGTTTGTGGACTTAGGTATCAAGACGAAAGGCCTGGTGCACGTGTCGCAACTGGCGGATTGCTTTGTCAAAGACCCCGCAGAAGTGGTGCAAGTGCAGCAACAAGTGGAGGTGCGTGTGGTGGAAGTGAACAAGGCGCGTGGCAGAATCGCATTGAGTATGAAAAAAGGCTAGAAGATGGGAGGAATGAACGCCTTTGTTTCTTGCTCTTCCCCCTTTTTTCTTACTCTTTATAATAATAGTGGGGCTTTCCTGCCTTATGATTTCAACCCAGAAGAATGACAACAGACGAACAGTATATGCTTCGCGCTTTGGAACAAGCGCAAATGGCGGCCGACCGTGACGAGGTGCCCGTGGGAGTGGTGGTGGTGTGTCAAGATCGCATCATTGCGCGCGGTCATAATCTCACCGAAACGCTCAACGATGTGACGGCTCACGCAGAGATGCAAGCAGTGACTGCTGCTGCCAATGCTCTCGGAGGGAAGTATTTGAGTGATTGTACACTCTATGTCACAGTTGAACCTTGTGTGATGTGCGCCGGGGCTTTGGCGTGGGCGCAGGTGGGACGCATTGTTTATGGTGCTGCCGACCCGAAGCGGGGTTATTCTGTTTACGCTCCTGAGGCTTTGCACCCTCGCACCCAAGTCACTGCGGGTGTTTTGGCTGAGGAGTGTGGCGAACTGATGCGGCAATTTTTCAAAAGTAAAAGATAAAGAGACTAGCTGAGCTAGAAGCTCTAGAAGTTCTAGTGGCTCTAGAAACACTAGAATCTCTAACGTCTAACGTCTAATGTCTAACCTCTAATCTCTACCCTCTAATTTTATGTCTTCTCACAACACACTTGGTCATATCGGTGAGGACTTCGCTTGTTCCTTTCTGGTTCGTCAAGATTATCACATCTTGGCGCGCAACTGGACGTGCCACCCCTTTGAAATAGACATCATTGCAGACGATTGGGGAGAATTGGTTTTTGTGGAAGTCAAAACGCGCACTAGCGATGAGTGGAGCGACCCTGCAGCAGCTGTAGATCGACACAAGCGCGAACACCTTTCTCTTGCTGCCAGAGCTTATATGCGACAACAACAAGTGGGCGACGTTCCCTTCCGTTTCGACATCATAGCCTTGGTAGGCAGCGCACCTCCTTTTGAAATAGTGCATTACAAAAATGCCTTTCCTCTGGAACTCCCTCAACGCTTCCACCCGAAAAATCCTGCTGATGAACTTTTTTTCTAATAGCGAAACGCAACACTTTATGAGTAATACTGCGAATGTGCAAGGAAAAACAGCGAACTCTCGCGAAGAAGGTGTGAATTTTCGCAATGATTCCGTCAGACCCTCGCGCTTTTTCGTAGAATCTTGCGAAGAAGACACTTGCGAAGGTTGTAGTGCACCGAACAAAGCACAACTACCTCCGCATTGGTTGCGAAAACATTTCACCACCGTGCCCACCACGATGGAGATGCTCAGCATAGATGCTGCACCTGCCGAGGAAGTGTGGCTTGTGACGACTGATTTTCAAACACGCGGACACGGACAAGTGGGGACATCGTGGGAAAGTGATTGCGGAGAAAATCTGATGTTCACCTTCGTGTTTCGACCTAAGGATGTGCGCGCCACCGAACAATTCTATCTGTCAGAAATCGCCTGTCTAGCCGTTGCTCAAACCCTTGATGAATATGTGGAGAATGTCAGTGTGAAATGGCCGAATGATGTGTATGTGGGGGAGAAAAAGATTTGCGGAATGCTCCTCAATCATCAACTCAAAGGCGCAATGGTGGAGAGTACGATGGTAGGGATTGGCATCAATGTCAATCAATCGCAATTTGTGAGCGATGCACCCAATCCCATTTCTTTGCAACAACTTTTGGGACATCGCATCGACACAGAAGAAGTGTTGGAGAGATTTGTGCACCACTTTGAAACGCTCTATATGTGGTGGATTCGTGGAGAAAAAACACGGCTGAGAAACCTCTACCAACAGCGACTTTTCCGTCGTGAAGGACAACACCTTTATCTCGACTCAGCGACAGGCGAAGTGTTTTCTGCTACGATAGAACAAGTAGCTCCCACGGGATTATTAACCCTTCGCGACAGTGCTGGAGCATTGCGCACCTTTGATTTCAAAGCTGTACAATTTCAACTCGCCACTTCGTAACCAGTTGGAATGAATACCCCAAAAGCTAAGGAATTCCTGGATCAAACAATCTCCATAATAGACTTAACACAGACGACTGAACAAACTATGCACCGAAAAATTCTACATATCGCTTTGCCCTCTATCTTCACCAACATCACAGTACCGTTGTTGGGCATCGTTGGCACCTACATTGCAGCTCATCTTGGCGCACAATTTCTAGCCGCCATCAGTGTGGGAAGCACTTTGTTTTCTACCACCTACTCCTTGTTCAATTTTCTGCGCATGGGCACTGGTGGAGTAGCTGCACAAACCTATGGTGCAGAGCAATTTGCGGAGAGTGGCGTGGTGCTAGGTCGGTCGTTGGTGATAGCACTTTCCTTGAGTCTTGGCATCCTCTTGTTGCAACAGCCCATCATCGAACTAGGACTTTGGTTGATGTCGGTAGAAGGAGCGCAACGTGTGCTGGTGATGAACTATTTTCACTGGCTCATTTGGGGTGCCCCTGCCATGCTCAGTTTGTTTGCGCTCAATGGTTGGTTGCTCGGTATGCAAAATGCTTTCTATCCGATGGTGGTTGCAGTGACGCAAAATCTACTTAACATTGGTATCTCCGTCTTTCTCGTTTATGCGCTTCACATGAAAATTGAGGGTGTAGCCATTGGTGCACTCACGGCTCAGTGGGTGGGAGCAATTCTAGCCTTGGGTTTTGCCATTCGTGTGGCTCGGCAGCACGGCATTGGTTTGTTTTCGCAGGGACATCGCGTGTTTCGCAATCTCATCGCTTGGAAACGCTTCTTCACCGTCAATGTTTTCATCTTCCTCCGCACGCTGTGTTTGGTGGCAGTGATGTTTTCTTTCACCGCTTTCGGCAATCGAAGTGGAAACTATGTGGTGGCAGGGAATGCCATTCTCCTGCAACTCTTCCTCCTCACGAGCTTTTTTCTCGATGGTTTCGCCTATGCTGGTGAAGCTGTGGGAGGACGCATCACAGGACAAGGAGATGGACAAGCATTTCGTCGTTTAGTGCGTGCGCTTTTCTTGTGGGGAGGCATCATTGCTTTGTTGTTTTCCTTGTTTTTTGGAGTGGCAGGCGATGTTATTGTGCAGCAATTAGGACAAGATGTGCAAATTATTGCAGTGGCACGCACCTATTTACCTTATGTCATAGCCTTGCCGGTGGTGAGTGTCACCGCCTTTCTCTTCGATGGTCTATACATCGGCACCACTGCCACACGGAGTATGCTCATCGGAGTGGCTTTTGCATCCGCACTTTTCTTCTTGCTCTATCAACTCTTGGCACCAACTTTGGGAAATCACGCGTTGTGGATAGCTTTCACAGCCTATCTCGCACTGCGTGGTGGAGTGATGGCATTGCAATTGCCTGGGGTATTGCGCAGAAAGTTCGGCTAAATCTTGCTAACCTCCGCTACATTGCGTAATTTTGTGCTGAAATAGCTCGTGTAGCTTATGGAGTTGTGCTGCAAACTTTCATTCGTTGGAAATTGGACGAAACGCTCTTTTTCAAAATGTAATTTCTCATTCCAGGATAGTACATTCCAGGGTAGTCACTTCTAGGATATTCTACTTTACGACAATCATTCTACAACAATCATCAATACGATAATATGAAATTCAATCGCATCCTGCTTAAACTCAGTGGCGAAAGCCTGATGGGGCAACAAGGTCACGGCATAGACACGCAGCGTCTCAACGAATATGCTGCACAAATCCAAGAAATCCACCAGATGGGTGTACAAATAGGCATCGTCATCGGAGGGGGAAACATCTTCCGCGGTTTGAGTGGTGCGGGCAAAGGCTTTGACCGTGTGAAAGGCGACCAAATGGGTATGTGCGCCACGGTGATTAACAGTCTTGCGCTTTCTTCTGCACTTGACGCTATTGGTGTGAAAAACCGTGTGCTCACCGCTATTCGCATGGAACCTATTGGTGAATTCTATTCTAAATGGAAAGCTATCGAAGCAATGGAACGCGGTGAAGTGGTGATTATGAGCGCGGGAACAGGTAATCCTTATTTCACCACCGACACGGGTTCGTCACTACGCGGCATTGAAATCGAAGCTGATGTGATGCTCAAAGGCACTCGTGTGGATGGTGTTTACACTGCCGACCCTGAGAAAGACCCAACGGCAACGAAGTTCTCTGAAATCTCTTATGACGAAGTGCTTCAGCGTGGTTTGAAAGTGATGGATGTTACCGCCACTGCCATGTGCAAAGAAAATGGTCTTCCCATCTATGTCTTTAATATGGATATTGTGGGCAATCTCCGCCGGGTGATGGAAGGCGAAGACATCGGCACTTATGTGCACGCCTAACATTGGCAATCTCCGACTTTCCTCATAAAACGTCTGAGATATTGCCAAAACTCTCCGACATTTTCCAAAAAAACTCCGAGAAAACTAAGATTTTCTCGGAGTTTTTTGTTGCTTCTCTCTCATAGTTTGGAAAAGCAGTCAAAGGGTTCAGCTTAATACGTTGTCTACTATCGCTTGCGCTGCGCAGCATTTCCGCGTTTTGATGGCGAAGCATTGCGCGCAGCGGCATTAGCAGAGCGAGATGCAGGGAGTGTGCTGTACTTTTGGAGGAGAGTAGTCGCATTTTGATCACCCATTTGTTGCGCTTTGGTGAGATATTCTAGCGCACGAGCGCGATTCTTTTGTTCACCATAAGCCACACCAATAATTTTATAAGCGTCAGCAACTTGAGGATTCTCCGCAATCACCTGTTGCGCAGTGCTGATGGCGTCTTCCCAAAGTTGAACACGCAAGCAGAGCAAAGCGCGGTTGATGCGATAATCTTCGCGTTCTTCTCGGGAGGAAGCACGAGAAATAGCCGTGCTATAGTCATCAAGAGCCACTTGATAGATGCGCGCTTTTTCTGCAAGAGCCGCTCGAATGGCAAAGAACTGCGCAGAAAGACGCTGACTTCCTACGATTTGTTCATAGTCATTGTAGTCTAAAACAGCCGCACGAGCATTGCCGAGTTTGTCGTAATAGTAGGCCCGCAACTCCAACACCGCAGCAACGTCACCACCTTTATAAGGTTTTTCTGCACGAGCCAGCGCACTGTCGAGTTCTGCAACAATAACACTGTCCTGCGCCTGCATACGAATCAACACTTGTGCTGCAAAATAGTGAGATTGCGGAGAAGCGGCAGCAGTAGCATTATATGTTTTAAACTTCTCCAGAGCTTCAGCATCGCGCTTCATACTATAAAGAATGACCCCTTGTTGAAGCATTGCAGCAGGTTTTGGCTGAACTGCATAAGATTTTTCAGAAGCTTTGAGCGCAGCGTCAAAGTTCCACGAAGGATAGTTGGCAGAGTCAGCCAGTGCCTTCTCGTAGATGAGTTGCGACTGCGTGTCATAAACCACATCAAGACCTTCACCCCCCAAGGTCAATCTGCGTTGCAACCACGCATCCGCTTCCGCATATTTGCGCTGACGTGCATAGTAACTAGCGATGTCGAGCATCGCCGCACCGTTTTTAGGATAAGTTGCGGTGAAATCCTTGATGAGCGGTTGCACTTGCAGACTATCGCGCTGTGTGCGCAGCATCATAAAGAAATAAGAATAAGCATCGTTCTCACTAGTGGGCAATTGCTTCGGCATTCTTATCGCATTGAAATCGCTGTTTAGTGCAGAAGCTGCATTCACTTTGAACGAATCGGCAACCGCTGCACTAATGGCGCAGATGCCTTGCGCTTTCTCCAAAATGTTGCGTTGAGCAATCGCCACAACCTGTCCGTTATCCACGATGGGACAACCCACATATTGCACTTCATTGGGAGCATTGAGCGTGTAGTAAGGAAGCGTGTTGTTCGCATCTACCGCAAGAATCGTTGTGTTGAGGAGTTGAGCTTGCTTCTCGTTGGAGAAAAAAGTCTGTTGCCATGTTGTACCCACAGTTCCAACGATATTGCTTCGCATAAGAAAAGGCAATTTCTTAGTAGGCATAGCCGTTGTCACGCGCACCATATCGTAGTTGTCACTAGCTGCAACGATGCGCAATACATCCGCTTGGCGACCTTTGACGTCAGTCACTACGGCACGTGTGGCTCCACGAAACGCAGCGTAAGGAGCAACCACCTCTGCGGTGGGAGATGCGAAATATCCGTAAGTCGTGTGGAGAGTGTCGCCTTTTTCATCGAAAGTCACCACACGCACCACGGCTTGTTGCGCATCGTTCGGTTGTTGTGCGTGGCTCAAATGGGGAAGGAGAGCCAGTGCAAAAGAGAGAAAGTATTTCATTGGTGAAGAATCTTATTTAACGCAAAACGATTACGTTCACATCCCCTTTTTTTGGGGAATGTCTGTTTCTATAATTTATTTGTTCCTCGTCCTCCTTCAATAAAGAGTTGGGGGAAAATCATTGCGCCCCTTCGTCGAGGAGTTGTCGAGCATTCGTCAAAGCCGCTTCGGTGATAGCTGCTCCCGAGAGCATATTGGCAATTTCCTGCACACGTTCATCGGCAGAGAGTGCGCGAATGTTAGACGTCGTGCCAGTGTCGCTCTCTTGTTTGTGCACCCAAAAATGCACATTCCCGAGTGCCGCTATTTGAGGTAAGTGCGTGATGCAGAGTACTTGTGCTGTCTTTCCCATACGTTGCATCACACGTCCCATACGTTCCGCCATCGTACCGCTCACACCAGTGTCGATTTCGTCGAAAATGATGGTAGGGAGATTTCGTTTCTGCGCAATCAACGCTTTAAGGGTGAGCATCACACGAGCAATTTCACCGCCTGAAGCCGTTTGCGCCACATCTTGCAGCGGCATCTGTTTGTTGGCTGTGAAGAGGAATCGCACCGCATCGCAACCTGAACTATCCGGCCGCGTGCGCGCAGTAAATTCGAAATGTATTTGCACTGACGGCATACCGAGTTCTTGCAAACCCTTGATGAGATTTTCAGCCATTTCGCCTGCTGCTTGTTGGCGCGCGGCTGTGAGTTGTGCGCCCAAATCAAGCACAACAGCAAAAGTGCGTTTCACCTCAGCTTCTGCCGCAGCAATTCGTTCGTCAGCATTGTCGATAGCCGAGAGTCGTTGGCGCAAATCATCAGCAATAGCGAGGAGTTCGCTGATTTCACTGACCTGGTGTTTCTTTTCAAGCGAATAAATCACGGAAAGTCTGTCGTTTACCCATTGCAAACGCTCTGGGTCGAAGTCTACTTCATCAGCTTTCGATTCAATCTCGCTGAGCACATCATCGAGTTCTATGCGCGCACTCGACAGACGTTCGGTGAGTTCGTCAAGACCACCCATATATCGCGCAGCACCTTCGAGTGCAGATTTCGCGCTTCGGAGTAATTGCACCACATCGTGTTCATCGTTGCGAAGAAATCCCACCGCTTGATAGCACGCACCTTTGATTTCTTCAGCGTGTTCAAGCGTTTTACTCTCTTCTTCGAGTTGGGCTTGTTCCTCCTCTTGCAGTTGCGCTTCGTCAATCTGCGACAATTGAAATTCCCAAAACTCTTTGTCACTCTCCTGTTGATGAGCAGTCTGTTGGAGTTGTCGAAGTGTAGCCTCCGCTTGGTGCCAATTTTGAAATGCCGCGTGATAAGTAGCGCAGAGTGTTTGGTTTCCTGCCACCGAGTCGAGCGTATCGAGGAGAAAATCCTCGTTGCTCAAGAGAAGATTTTGGTGTTGAGAGTGAATGTCAATGAGTTTTCCGCTCACTTCTCGTAGCACACCGAGGGTAGTGGGAGTATCGTTGATGAAAGTACGACTTTTTCCGGCCGCCGTCACTTCTCTGCGCACAATGATGGTGTTGTCTTCGAGGTCAATGTCAGCTGTTTGCAATACATCTTCCAGTGCAAGTCCGGTGATGTCGAACGTACCTTCAACCACACATTTTTTAGCCCCCGTTTTGATGGCTTTTGCATCAGCGCGGTTGCCCTGCAAGAGTCCGAGAGCACCGAGGATGATACTCTTACCAGCACCCGTTTCTCCCGTAATCACACTCATCCCTTGTTCTAACGTGAGATCAAGTTGATCGATAAGGGCATAGTTTGAAATATGTAATGAAAGAAGCATATTTAGACGTTAGAGGGTCACAGACCCCTTTTTGCTCGCCACGACAAGCGTGGCTCGGGGAAATAATACTTGACGTTAGTGATTAGACGTTAGATTTTAGAGGTTAGACGTAGTCTTTAGACTTCTGAGGGTCGATGCGCAGTTGCTAGATTCTATTAGAAATGTCTACTTTCTAACGTTAACCTCTAACGTTTAATTTCTAATTCGGTTCCAAGTGGAGTTTTTGGAAGCATTGATGCGTCCAAGCAAATCTACCAAGAAATCTTTTTCCTTTTGTGTCGATTTTCCCTGATAGATATTACCAATTTCGTCCGCTTTGAATTCCGTGAAAAGCTGCGGCAACAAACTCATTGTCTTGTTCTCTCGCGCTTTCGCCAACAATTCAAACGATTCAGTAATCGCCGCGCGTCCCCGTTCAGGATTTTCCGCCATCTGGTCAAGTCCTTTGCGATAATAGTCATATTGCATCAGGCGAAAAGGTTCCATCGCACCGTCCAGATAGTCGTTGATAATGGCATAGCGGTTCTTACCATCGTCAAACGCCTTCCACCCCTTAGCCGAGAGTTGGAGCGACTGCGCATTGTTGCAAATCGATTGCGCCATCTGCAGTTGTTCCGTACCTCCCTTCGGCGACATCGTGTCGAGATCCCAACCAATGATGAGATAAACATAGTAAGCCATAATAGCTGTGAGATCGTTGTCTATCGTTTCAGGGCGAAATTCCAGTTTATCAAATTCTTGAAAGCGGAAAATCACATTCGCATCCCGGGTGGAAAACGTCGTACTCGTATAAGACGCATTATATATAGGTCGCGTTGCCGTCACCGTAAGCACGCAGTTTAGGCGATGTTCGCCCTCGTCATATTGTTGCACGGTGAAATTGAACGTACAACGAATGCGTTCTGCACGACGAAATTGCAAGTGCGTCCACTGTCGCTCGTTGAGAAAATCGGTGAGAGCACGCTGCAAATTGTCGAAAATAGCCGTGTTTGTTCCCTCAATTTGGCGTGTGTTGAACGTCACACTCGCATCAAGTTCTTGCGCCCACACCGAGGAGGGTATGAGCGCAGTGCAACAAACGAAAAGAATTAGCAGAATTTTTCGCATAGTTCTTGAACAATGGCTTGTGCCACTGCAGTTTTGGGGAGAAGAGGAAGGGCTTTTTGAGTTCCATCGAGCGTGAAAATCGTCACCTTGTTGGTGTCGTGCCCAAAACCAGCCCCTTCATCGCGGAGTGAATTGAGCACAATCGCGTCTAATCCCTTTCGCGCCATCTTGTCGAGAGCGTGAGCCGTTTCGTTGTTGGTTTCGAGTGCAAAACCCGCGAGCCAACGATGTTCTTTGACTTCTCCCAAACAGCGCGCAATGTCTTGCGTCGGTTGAAGCGGAATGTTCCACTCGCCCGTAGTTTCGCGTTTAATTTTTTCTTGTGCCACAGCTTTAGGCGTGAAATCTGCCACAGCTGCGCAGAGTATTGCTCCCACGCACGAAGGAAATTCGCGCATCGCAGTAGCGTGCATTTCCGCAGCACTTTCCACGTCAATGCGATGAATGCGTGGATGGAGCGTCGTGAGTGCCACGGGCCCAGCCACAAGCACCACTTCAAATCCCGCTTCCGCCAAAGATTCTGCCAGTGCAAAACCCATTTTTCCGGTGGAATAGTTGCCGATGAACCGCACAGGGTCAATCTTTTCATAGGTAGGTCCTGCGGTCACCAACACACGTCCGCGTGAGGGAGCATCGCTGGAGGTCGGAGAAGCTACATTGTCAGTTGCCGAACTGTCTTTTTGTGCAAAGAAGTCCGCCAACACCTCAACAATGCGTTCGGGTTCTTCCATACGCCCCTTGCCCACGAGTGCCGAAGCCAATTCACCAGCTTGCGGTTCGATGATGAAATTCCCCATTTCTCGCAGTCGCTCCATATTGTCTTGTGTGGTGCGGTGAGCAAACATATCTAAATCCATCGCAGGAGCCACAAACACCGGAGCTTTCATCGACAAATAAGTTGTGATGAGCAAATTGTCTGCAATGCCGTGTGCCATTTTTCCCAGCGTAGCCGCAGAAGCCGGTGCCACAATCATAGCGTCCGCCCAAAGTCCCATATCCACGTGACTATGCCACGAACCATCTCTGCGATCGAAAAACTCACTAGCCACTGCCTTGCGACTGAGTGTAGCAAGCGTGAGAGGCGTGATGAACTCTTTTGCCGCTGGAGTCATCACCACCTGCACTTCTGCACCTGCCTTGATGAGCAATCGCACCAAGGTGCAAGCCTTGTAGGCTGCGATGCTCCCCGTGATGCCGAGGACAATGTGCTTGTTGTGAAGAGAAGAAAGCATAGCGTGAAGATTACAATGTAGTGGAGAAGGGGTAGGGGAGAGTCTATATTCCACGCAGCACCTGCGTCTGCATCCCACATCCTTGCCACAAAGAGCAAGACGAGCAGTCTCAAGTCAGAGATTGCCAAGCGATGACAGTCGGAGGTGCTGCAGAATGAAGCGAAATGAACAGAAAATCAATTGAATCTGAATCGAAACTAGTAGGATCTGACCAGAAAATCAATTAACTCAAATCGAAATCAGTTGAATCAGAATCAATCGTTAGTCGTTGAGCATCATAGGCATAAGGAGCATCAAGATGTCCTCATTTTCAGGCTGTTCGGCAGGAACAATCACACCTGCACGAGCTGGATCTGCCAGTTGTAAAACGATTTCTTCGCTTTCGAGGTTGTTCAACAATTCCATAAGCAACGTACCTTTGAAACCAATGTTCATAGGAACGCCCTCATATTCGCAAATCATAGACTCTTCTCCTGCGCGACCATAGTCACTGTCGCGAGTAGAAAGCATCATACGGCTGGGTTCTACGTGGAGTTTGATGAGAGGACTGCCTGCGTTAGAGACAATCAACAAACGACGGAGCGCAGAAACCATCGCAACGCGGTTCACCGTCACGCGGTGAGGGTTCTCGCGAGGGATTACACTGTTGTAGTTGGGGAAGTTGCCTTCGATGAGACGAGAAGACAACACGTAGTTTTCCGTGTTAATCGTCACATTGCGCTTGGTGAAATTGATGGTTGCATCGCCAGCTTCCTTTTGAAGAATACCCTTCATAATGTTAGCTGGTTTCTTGTGGAGAATGAACGAAGTAGGTGTTTCGTTTTTGATGTCAGTCAAGCGGCTGCAAGCCAATTTGCGACCATCGGAAGCCACCACGGCCAAACCATTGCTTTGATAGTCGAAGAACACACCATTCATCACCGGACGAAGGGGATCTTCGGCAGCAGCAAACAGTGCGCGACTCACACTGCTGTGCATACGTTGTGCGTCCATCACCAAAGTAGAGATTTCGCCTTCCAACTCTTTCGTCACAGGATATTCGTCGGCATTTTGTCCCACGAGAGAGTAGTGACCATTCTGGAAGTCGAGTTTAATTTCGAGTCCTTCTGGATTGATGGTAAATTCGAGAGGTTGCTCGGGAATTTCCTTCATAGCATCTTGCAACATCTTAGCGTTGATGGCAAAGCTCAAATTGCCATCGCTTTCCACCAAGTCTACGGTGGTGCGAAGCGTCACTTCGTTGTCTGAAGCCGTAATGGTGAGTTTGCCATCAGCCACTTGAAACAAGAAATTGTCCAAGATGGGCATACTATTCTTAGAGGGAATCACACGTCCGAGCGTTTGTAAGCGTTGAGAAAGGAGGCTGCTGGATATAACGAACTTCATAGGAACTTATGTTTGATGTTTTTAGTCTAGTTAAAGCCTAGGCAGAGCGAGAGTACGCACCTCTTGCCTTTGGGGGCTATCAACCGATTGGGGTTTATATACGCAAATTTACGCTATTCTTTCCATTCCACCGCATCTTCTCTCGTTTTTTTTGCTGCTTGTCGGCATTTTATTTTCCGCATCACAAAATTGCGCCCCCTTGTGTAGTCATATCAAAAGAATTCGCTATCTTTGCACACCAAACTATAATCCTTCTTTTTATGGAAATTACAGGTAAAATCATACACGCACTTGAACCTCGTTCTGGGGTTTCGGCCAGCACTGGCAACCCTTGGTCAATGCAAACTTTCGTCATCGAAACGACACAAGAACAATACCCTCGTCGTTGCGCGTTCGAAGTTTTTGGAGAAGAACGTCTCAAGCAATTCAACATCCAAGTGGGACAAGAATACACCGTTAGTTTCGACATCGATGCTCGCGAATATCAAGGTCGTTGGTACAACTCTGTACGTGCTTGGCGCGTAGCTGCTCCTCAAGCCATTGGCGCACCTGCACCTGCACCTGCTCCTCAACAACCAGGCTTTACTCAACCCGCTGGAGGAAGTGGCGATTTCTCACAAGCGCCCACTGGAGGTTCTCAATCACCTATGCCACAACCCAATAGTGGTGACGATCTTCCCTTCTAAATCGATTCAAGACGACAGCACAATGCAAACATTTAGCTCCAGTATCTCAAGATGTTGGGGCTAATTTGCTTGAATACCAGTTGGTGATTAGCTCTTGAATAGTTTTGTCGTTGTCTTCACATTAGCCCCTTATGCCCCTCAATCCTGTCAAAATGTTTTGGCGCATTTTGCGCTGGACTGTCATTTTGTTTTTTGCATCGTCGGTTGTGATGACGATAGTCTATCGTTGGGTGCCTGTGCCTTTTACACCGTTGATGGTGATACGCTGTTTGCAGCACATAGGTTCGGGAGAAGCACCGCGTTTGAAGCACAAATGGGTGCCCCTCTCTGAAATTTCCCCTGCTTTGCCTCGTGCAGTGATGAGTAGCGAAGACCAGCGTTTCCTCGATCACAATGGGTTCGACACCAAAGCCATTGGCTATGCCCTGCGCCAGCGATTGAATGGTGAGCAAGGTGGAGGGGGAAGCACCATTTCGCAGCAAACAGCCAAAAATGTCTTTTTGTGGCCCACTTCTTCCTGGGTGCGCAAGGGTTTTGAAGTCTATTTCACGGTGCTCATCGAACTCTTTTGGTCGAAAGAACGCATTATGGAGGTCTATCTCAACAGCATTGAGATGGGTGATGGCATCTATGGTGCAGAAGCTGTGGCACAAGAAAATTTTCATTGTTCTGCCAGTGAACTCACGCGCAAAAATTGCGCTATGATTGCGGCATCTCTTCCAGCTCCTCTGCGTTTCAACAGTGCAAATCCCACACCCTATATGCGCAGTCGCCAGCGTTGGATATTGCATCAGATGAAGCACATCAAACCCTGGAAGAAGGAAGAAGACTAAGTGCAAGTCTTTTTTGGGGGGGAAAAACATTTGCGGGCTGACTTCTCAAGTGGAAGTCAGCCCGCGTCGATAGTTTTTGGGAGGGAAAAATATAATAACCTCCCACTCATCTCGTTCTTGAAAGGAAAAATAATATCATCTTTTTCTCTAGTGTTTGTTGGACACTTTGAGGGAGAACAGAGCTTCATTGGTAAACTCTGTTTGTTTATGGGCGCAATTTAGCACTTTCTTTTGTATTTGCCAATAAAAATGATGAATATCTGCACAAAAAGTTTCGTTGGCTGTGTTTTTGTCTTTTAGATAACTGCTTTTGTTAGAAATCATAAAAACGTTTATCTCAAATCACTCTTTAAATTCAGAACCGATTTTATGGTTACATTCTAATGACCGATTTGGGTTTATGGCTTTGGATGAACAGAACAGGAGAGGGGGGAGAACAGAACAAAAAAGTCCCTGTTGTCGCCTTAGATATTGGCAGCAACAGGGACTCTTAATTCTCAATAAAGTGGCTTAGAATGGGTCGTTGGGGTCGAGTTCGCGTACTCCACCCTTTTCAAGATTTTCTTTGAAGTCTACAGGTTTATTCTGAAATGGGAATACTATTTGAACTACTGAACCGTCTTCGTTTCCGTCTTCTCGAATAGTCTGCACCCACATATGGTCGGGTATGGAAGGTTTGCTTCCATCATCATAACCCACATTATAGATGATTTCACCTCCATTTCCAGCTAAATTCATCGAGATATTGTTGAATACTTGGCTTCCTGGTTGTACTACGCGTTGCACCACTTGTCCATTCGGTCGCGTATATGTGATGAGCAAACGATATCGTATAGACTGTGTTTGTGGGAATGAAGCGAATCCACCCGTCAATAGATCTTGTTTCTTATCGTACACGGCCACTCCTTTAGCCTCTGTAACGTGAATTAATGGTTCTAAGGAATGGAGCGTTGCATCGCATCCTCCCGTAGTTGGAGTTGCCAATACTACCTTGCTAGCATCAAACTCTTCATTATCGGGGATGCCGAGCCACTTGCGAGGGTTGACCATACGCAAGAGATTATATTGTGCCACACGGCGCAAACGCATTGTCACGACTTGAGAGCCTCCATTGCTCTCCAAGTATCTCTGTGAAACGTAGGTGTCATAAGAGAGGGGGGGGTGATAGTAAGCTTTAGGAGTTTCCCTTGTAGTTGTTTTGTTGATTAAAACATAGCTGTTAAAGTCATTATCATCGTTAGAGGTAAGCACCAACCCCGTGTTATCTCTATTGTATATGAAATCTTGGAACAGTATTTTTGTGTATTGTCTATCCTCTTTTTTGGTAATCGTATCGTATATTTCTGCTTTTAATTTGGCTTTCAATTCAGTGTTTGATTTAATCTGTTTAACCTGTAAGTCACTGATGCTCCTGAATAAGTTGAATTTTCCAGTGGTGCGATCTAGTAGGAAGGCCATGGAGCGATGATCGAAAGTGCCTTTTTCGGCTAGACTGAAAGTATTTGCGATAGAAAGGGGAGTTTGAGTGGGGATGATTTTTTTCTCATTGTAAAAATAGTTGAGATAAATGTTTGGGTGCATCACAATGGTGAGATAGTTGGAATGTGTCTCGTTTGACACGGGTTTCCGGCTACTAAAGTTGACACCTACTCGTTGTCTTAAATCCTCATTGCTAGAAATCGTGGGAGCGATGAGGGTGATGGTTTTTGCTTTTTGGTCGATGGTGTATCTATAGGGGGCATCAAAGAGAGCAGAAACATCTTTTAGACTAGGATCTTTGACAAACGGGAAAGTAATCCGTTGTCCGATTTCGATGGTGAGTTCTCTTGTTTGGGGGTTGTATTGTGATGACACGTCCTTTCCATTCTGGTCTACACTCTTTTCAGGCTGAATGTCGAAGAGTAAATCAGGGTGTAGTGGAATCGACACAGTGGGCATATTGGGGTAAGTGGTGTGGAAGATTAACGTGTCACCTGTGGCATTATAGTTGACTCTAGAAATCGGACTAATGACACCGGGTTTTCCATCTTTACCATTATTTCCCTTGTCACCTTTATCTCCTTTTTCACCATCTTTACCGTCTTGAGCTTTGGCGCGTACCTTTTCGCCACTTGCCAACAAAAACTCTGTTCGTCCATCGCACCAGGTCACAGTCCAATAAAAATTGGCGTCGTTGGTGTTGTCCTTATCTTGGGTTGCACTGAAGGTTGGGGTGCAGGCGTTTTTTCCGTCTACACCAGGAATTCCTTGTGCTGGCTTACCCGTGTTTTTTCCATTGATATACCAAAATCCATCAGCACCAATGGTCACATCAAACGCTGGTGAAACGCCATCCTTACCATCCTTGCCATCCTTGCCGTCTTTACCATCTTTACCGTCCTTACCATCATGTCCGAAAGGCACAAATATCGTGGTTTTTCCCAAAGTGAGATATGCTCCTGTGGTGTCTTTGTCGTTGATGAGATAGATGAGTTTTGATATGGGTTCTCTATCTCGTAGGTTGTTGACCATCAACTGTAAATCAGTGATTTGTTGATTTATAGTCTTGGCTTGTTCTTGCAAATCAGCAAGCGCCACAGAAGTTGCATATTGGCGTTGATAGAGCTCCTGTGCATCTTCTTTGTAGCAACTTTGCAGGCAAGATAGCATCATAAAGCCCAAAAATGCTTTGATGATAACGCTTTTGAATTTCTTTTTAGACATACGTTTTGCTTACTGGAAGTGATTTATATTGTGCAAAATTACGAATTATTTGGGATAATCTCATCTTTTTCTCTAGTGTTTGTTTGACACTTCGAGGTAAAATAGAGCCTCTTGGATAAATTATGTTTGTTTATGGGGGAATTTAGCACTTTCTTTTGTATTTGCCAATAAAAATGATGAATATCTGCACAAAAAAGAAGTTATACCATCAAATTGATTTTTTCCACCGCGTTTTTGGTTAAAAAAATGTGTGGGAAGAGTTGGAGAATAACGTGGGTTGTGCCAAGAAGAAATTACTCGAATTTTCGTAGCAACGACGTGTTGTTTTTGGAAAAGTGACGTGTTGTCTTCAGAAAAATGACGTGTTGTTTTCGGAAAAATGACGTGTCGTTTTTGGAAAAGTGACGTGTTGTTTTCGGAAAAGTGACGTGTTGTTTTCGGAAAAGTGACGTGTTGTTTTCGGAAAAATGACGTGTTGTTTTTGGAAAAGTGACGTATTGTTTTCGGAAAAATGACGTGTTGTTTTTGGAAAAGTGACGTGTTGTTTTTGAGAAAGTGCACGTGTCGTTTTCGGAAAAATGACGTGTTGTTTTTAGGAAAGTGACGTGTCGTTTTTGAGAGAGTGTGGGGAAGGTGGGGAAAGAGAAGAGAGGAAAGTGAATTGTAAAAATACCTGTAATAGTCTGCTCTCGCGCGTACGTACGCGCGCACGCTTTACAAGAGTTTTCGCTTTTTTGCTGTCACAAGTGTCACGGACTTTTGGTAAGTTGTTAGAAATTAGTTAGTTAGATATGTATTTGTGTATATTTTAACACAACGATGATTTACCTCCCCAAATCATATTGTGTGACGCCGAATACAGCGCGTTGAAGTTGTCATATTTTTTTCTTTCCTTTTCGTGGTTTGTGTGACACTTGTGACAGCAAAAAATGCAAAACTCTGTAGGATGCGCGCGTGCGCGAAACGCGCGAGAGGAGATGTCTATTGATTTCGTGAAGAAAGAATGTGCTTTGTGTTTTTTTAAGTGCGAAAGTGTAGGGTTTTGAAATTCATTAACCCATATATAAGAAAGAGCAGGAAGTTATCTCCTCCATAACGAGCTGCACTATAACGCTCTAATGAGCGATTGGGCATAACGCATTGCCATCTAGACCCAACAAATGAGGAGTGTGGAGGTAGTTGGTTGCATTTTCTGACAAAGCCAACTTGCATTCTTATCTTGCACGCGCCATTTTATTCGTATCTTTGCAGACAAATAGAAAGAACCCCATGATATATCCCAATAATTTTGAACAGAAAATCGGTTTTTCCGAGGTGAGAACATTGCTCAAAGGGCGGTGTATGTCTACTTTAGGCACGGAATGGGTGGACAATCAGGTGAAGTTTTCCAACAATTTCGAGTTGGTGAAAGAATCGCTCGAACAAGCACGAGAATTTGCCCTCTTCCGCATGACCGAAGAGGAGGTGTATGAGGAAAACTTTTATGATGTGCGTCAACCGCTGTTGCGCATTCGTCCCGAACGCACTTATCTCGAAGAACTTGACCTTTTTGATCTCAAACGCTCATTGCAAACGGTGGTGAGTTTGGTACAGTTTTTCCGACCTCGTGGAGAGGGAGCGGACGTTTCCTCCGAAAGCGGAGCGAACCAGGAGGACGATGAAGTGTCTTCTGAAGTCGTGTATCCAGCTTTGGCACGTATGACGGAGGGAGTGAGTGCTTTTCCGCAAATCATCAAGCGCATTGACCTTGTGCTCAACAAATATGGCAAGGTGAAGGACACAGCCACTCCCGAATTGCTCAACATTCGTCACAGCATTGAGGTGACTTCGCGCAACATCAGCCATAGTTTGCGCTCCATTATCAACGAGGCGCAAGCCGAAGGCTACATAGACCGCGATGTTTCTCCCACGCTTCGCGATGGTCGTTTGGTGATTCCTGTGGCTCCTGCGCTGAAGCGTAAAATCAAAGGTATTATTCACGATGAGAGTGCGAGTGGAAAGACGGTGTTCATAGAACCCGCAGCGGTGGTGGATGCCAACAATCGCATTCGTGAACTCAAGGCTGCGGAAAAGCGTGAGGTGATTCGCATTTTGCAAATCCTTTCTTCCGAGATTCGTCCGCACATCAGCGACATTTTGCACTCGATGCAGTTTTTGGCGCATATTGATTACCTCCGTGCTTTGGCGATTTTCACCGAACAATTTGAGTCGGTGGTGCCTCGCTTGCAGGCTTCGCCTTGCATAGAATGGGTGCAGGCGCGTCATCCGCTTTTGCAACAGAGTCTGGAACGTCACGGCAAAAAGATGATTCCACTGGATGTGACACTGCGCAACCGTGCCAAACTCTTGCTCATCTCAGGGCCGAATGCCGGTGGTAAGTCCGTTTGCTTGAAAACCGTGGGATTATTGCAATATATGTTGCAATGTGGTATGCCGGTGCCGGTGCGTGAGAACTCGGTGTGCGGCATATTTGACGACATTTTCATCGACATCGGTGACGAACAGAGTCTGGAGAACGATCTTTCCACTTACTCTTCTCATTTGCTCAATATGAAGATGATGATGAAGCATTGCAGTGGCAAGAGTTTGTTGCTCATTGACGAATTTGGAAGTGGTACAGAACCCCAAATCGGTGGGGCACTGGCAGAGGCCATTTTGAAGAAGTTTGTGGAGCGTGAGGCTTGTGGCATCATTACCACGCACTATCAAAACTTGAAACACTTTGCCGAGCAGTCGGAACACGTGATCAATGGTGCGATGCTCTACGACCGCTCGAAGATGCAACCTCTCTTTATGCTGCAAATCGGCAATCCTGGTAGTTCGTTTGCAGTGGAGATTGCGCGCAAAATTGGTCTTCCCGAAGATGTGATTCGCTATGCGGCTGATTTGGTGGGCAAGGACTATGTGATGAGCGACAAGTACCTCCAAGACATTGTGCGCGACAAGATGTATTGGGAGAATAAGCGTAAGAACATCCACGACCGCGAGAAGAAACTGGAACAGACCATTGCGCACTACGAAGAGGAACTCACCACGCTTTCTCAACAAAAGAAGGAGGTGCTCTCCGATGCGCGTCAAGAAGCTGAGCGTATGTTGCAGGCTTCGAATGCTGCTATCGAAAACACCATTCGCACCATTCGCGAAAGTCAGGCGGAGAAAGAGCGCACGAAGGAGGCGCGTCAAGAACTTGAGGCTTTCCGTGAGGAAGTGAAGGCGAGCGAGAAGCAGCAGAAGGACGATGCTATTGCGCGCAAGATGGATCAAATTCGCCGCCGCCAAGAGCGCAAGAAGGAACACAAGAAGGCGCAAGGCGCCCTTGGTTCGCTGCTCGGCGCCATCGCCCAGAAGAATGATCCACAGCCTGTGGTGGTGCCAAAAGCCAAAGTGGAAGTGGGTTGCTATGTGCGCATCAAAGGACAACACAGTGTGGGCCGTGTGCAAACCATCAATGGCAAGACCGTGCGCGTGCTGT
>ERZ772909.80-NODE-80-length-75810-cov-23.523754_pt1 | contig 75810 bp, 69 predicted proteins | sample MGYA00511137_ERZ772909 | MGnify/ENA primary metagenome ERZ772909 (study PRJEB29015, sample SAMEA2738095) | human oral metagenome | biome: human oral; feature: human-associated habitat; material: saliva | place: China | collected 2270 ... | reverse complement strand
AATGCGGTGATACAATCGCTATTCCTGATGGTTGCAAGGCAATCGTTAAGGACGGGAACGTGATATTCGAGAAAGAGGAACAAGAGTTTAAGGACGGAGATGTGCTAACCTCACGGTTTGATAATAAGATAGTCTTTATATTTAAAGAAGACGAATTGAAACAAAAAGATAATAAAAACAACTATTATGTATGCTATACGGCTGACCGTGTTATTAATGTACCTACAAAGGGTAGCTTGTTTTTCTGTGGGCTTAAAAAAGATGTACGCCACGCTACAGAAGAAGAAAAGCGGTTCCTCTTCGCTAAGATGAAAGAGCAAGGACTAAAGTGGAATGCAGAAGAGAAAAGAGTAGAGAAAGTGCGATGGAGAGCATCTTTTGACGAAAGATACTACTATATAAATCACCTTTTAGATTGTCATTCGGATATAGAAGATTCTCATATCTTTAATAAAGAAAGGTGGAAGATGGGCAACTACTTTAAAAACAAAGAGCAAGCCGAAGAGGCTGCTAAACGTGTAAAGGAGACATTAAGAAACTACCACGAAGAAATAGGAGAATGAACATAACAGAACTAAGAATTGGCGACCGTGTGCAGGAAATCGGGACACGGTTTCCAATGACAGTTGTAGGCTTATATTCCACGCTCGATAACCTTAAGTTAGGCACGGTGGACCTCGATTTCGAGGGCAACGAGGGCGATGTGTGGATACACAAACCCGAAGAACTGGAGAGAGTAAACAGTCAGTCTACAGATTGGGACAAAGTAAGAATTAACGCTGCCATTGCCAATATGCAAACACTGATGGCACAGTCGTGGCAAATGGAAGCAGACGAAGTGGCAAAGGTAGCTGTAAAGTATGCCGATGCGCTAATAAAAGAACTACAGAAATGAAAAGGACAAGAATGAACTTTGGGCTATGGACATTCATAACCATTATGTGGGAAGTTACTTTGATGGGTGCAATATCGCACCACCATTACAAAGACGTTTATCTTCCATTTATAGGTATGATAATCAGCCTGATACCCACAATTATTAATTTCTTAGCATTAGAAAGGAAGAGATGAAGTTTAAACAAGCAATAGCCTTTGATGGGCGAAACCTTAACGATATTTTTCGCCTACCGTGTGTTGAAAGCATAGACAAGGGCGAAAATGGAAAGCCATACATTAAGCTGTATCGTAGCTGTACGGAGGGCAGACTGATTGCCACCGTAGGCACTGTACTGGTGCAATTCAGTGGCGGCACGTGGCAAGTGTTTGGCAAAGAGGTGTGGGAAAGAGTAAAGCAAATGTAATTTTATAGAGATAAAAATATTTTTAGATTAGCTTTTATTACTTTTTAGGGGGCGTAGCTGTGAGGCTGTGCCTCCTATTTTTTTGTTTTTATTCGTCTGAATATTTGGAAGTTATAAATATTTTGTTTACTTTTGTAAAGTAATTTATTTTATAAAGATATTAATTTATGACTAAAAAGATTACGGAAACCAATATCGATTCCTTACAGCAAGATGATAAGAATTTTAACAAGGGGACGAAGAAAGGTCGAAAACTGATTGATAAGTCAATTAGGAAATTCGGTGCAGGACGTTCTATTTTGTTAGATAAGAATAATCGTATCATTGCCGGTAATAAAACGCAGGAACTGGCAAAAGAAGTGGGTATAAAGAAGGTTATTGTTATTGATTCTAACCCCGATGAGTTAATAGCAGTAAGAAGGCGTGATATTGACTTGGATAGCGAAGAAGGAAGAGAAATGGCACTGGCGGATAATGCTACTGGGGCAGCCAATCTAGACTGGGACGATGAGGCTTTATCGAGAGCACAGGAAGAGATAGGTTTACAGGTTGAAGATTGGGGAATTTCTATCGGCCCGAAGATAGATGATACTTATAGTAGAAAGATAGAAGCTCCAATGTATGAGCCTTCGGGGGTTTCTCCTGCTTTATTAGATTGCTATGATAACACGAAAACGAAGGAGTTAATCGAGGAGATAAAGAAGGCGGATTTACCAGACGAGGTGAGAGAGTTTCTAACGTATGCAGCTTATAGGCACACGGAATTTAATTATGGAATGATAGCCGATTACTATTGCAGTGCGCCTAAAGAGATTCAGGCGTTATTTGAAAACTCGGCATTAGTTGTTATTGACTTTAAAAAAGCTATTGAAAAAGGATTTGTAAGAATGACAGATGAGTTATTGAATGAATATGCGAGAGAGTATGAAGAAAATTAACTTTAAAAAGGACTTCGTTGTATTCATTCTGACACACGGAAGAGTGGATAATCAGTATACTTATCGTTCACTATGTGAGCAGGGGTATACTGGTCGTTGCGTATTTGTACTCGATAACGAAGATGAGCAGGTAGAGGATTACAAGAGAAGATACGGAGAGGACAATTGTTATGTATTTGACAAGCAGGAATGGGCGAAAAAGAGCGACGAAATAGTTAGGGGTGATCGCCGTGCTATTCTTTATGCTCGAAATGCTTGCTTTAAGATTGCAGAAGAACTTGGCTATAGATACTTTATGGAACTCGATGATGATTACGTAGATTTCAGATGGAGATTCGGAAACGATTGCCAGTATTTGTCAAAAACACCAAAGATAAAAAAACTTGATGTTGTTTTTGAAATAATGCTACGGTATTACGCTAATTCGCCATTAACGAGCCTAACGATGGCACAAGGCGGAGATTTTATAGGTGGCAGTAGTAATCAAATGCTAAAGCAAATAAGTATGAAGAGAAAAGCCATGAATACATTTATTTGCTCAACGGATAGACCTTTTGAATTTAAGGGGAGATTTAACGACGATGTAAACACTTACACAAGATTAGGTAGTCGTGGGTTACTCTTCTGTTGTATATCGCAATGTAATATACAGCAAAAGAGCAGTCAATCGATAGCAGGAGGAATGACCGAAGTATATAGAGATACTGGCACGTATATAAAGAGCTTTACATCTGTTGTCGTACATCCTTCAGGGGTGGTTGTAACGATGCTTAATAGTAGACACAAGAGAATACATCATAACGTGATATGGGAGCATACGGCACCTAAAATATTACAGGAGAAATGGAAAAAATGATTAACTATGATAAGAGAGTCAAAATTACAAGGATATATAGAAAGAGTTAATGGAGTAAAGAAACCTATTACGGCGGATATATTCCTTACAGATTATTGCAATGAAAAATGTGCGTATTGTAGATATGCTCATAAAACGGGTAAGTATATGAAATTTGAAGATTTTATTAAATGTTCAGAACGTTTAATAGAATTAGGTGTACAATCATTTATATTGACAGGAGGAGGAGAACCGACTATAAACCCAGACTTCGAGAAGATTACTGAATATCTAGAGCAAAGGGGTATACCATACGGCGTTAATACCAATATGCAGGTATTGCGCAAATGTAGACCAGTATTTATGAAGATTTCTATAGATACTGGAGATAGTGAGAGATACAAGGAACTTAGAGGCGTGGACGGATTAACAAGGACATTAAAGAATATAAAAGAGTATTGCGACTATAGAAACAAGGAGAATATCTATACAAAGGTAGGAGTACAATGCGTATGTATAGATAAAGAAAACGTAATATCATTCTACGAGGTTGTAAAGAATTTGAACATAGATTATATTTATTTTAGACCGTATGAAGGAAAAGAAAGTAAAGTAACAGCAGAAGATGTTAAAGAATGGCTTGGAGAAAGGATAAACGATAAGAGGATAAATATTTCGTATAAATTTAATCATCTTAAATATCGCCCTAACACATGTGTGGCTGGGTGGTCAGTACTGTGTGTGAATGTAGACGGAGACGTGTTATTTTGCTGCCACAGACCGAATGAAATAATAGGTAGTGTTTTTGGTTCTGATATTTTAGAAAAGAAAGCTATGTATAGTGTTGATATGAAATTATGCGAAACGCCATGTAGGCTTTCAGGGTCTAATTATTGGTTGGAACATAGAAAAGAAGAAAGAGACGAGGTTTTTGTATGAACAAAGAATTTGAAAAAAGAAAAGGAAGGCTAACCACGGAAGAAGCACGAGAGATAGGAAGGAAAGGAGGCAAGGCTTCGGTGGAGGCGAGAAGAGAGAAAAAGAAGCTACGGCAGTTGGTTGAGGCTTTCGGAGAATTGCCAGCTCCAGAGAAGGTGCGCAAGGTATTGAACGAACTAGGAGTTGCGGAGAATGAAATGCGTACTAATGATATGGCTATCGTAGTAGGATTGTATCAGAAAGCTATTAAAGGTGATGTATCTGCTTTCAACGCTATTAGGGATATAAGAGGCGAAAAGCCTGTAGACGAAACAAAGTTAATGGGTACATTAGATAGCAAAATAGAAATAGGCTTTGTAGATGCTGATGTATCACCCAGCAGTAGCGAAGAAGATGTAGACGTGTAAAGGTATGATGCCGTTTAAGGTAATAAAGCAATTGTTTGAGGCTAACATGAGCAGAGGCTTTCGAATTTATGTCAATCAAGGAGGCACGAGTTCAGGAAAGACTTACACGATAGTTCAGGTATTAATATATTTGGCTATCGTTGATGCAAAGTGCGTTATTACTGTAGTAGGGCAAGACTTACCAAACTTAAAAGTAGGTGCTTTGCGTGATGCAAAGACAATTATCTATGCAAGTGAATGGCTTTCAAACTTTTTTACTTTCAACGAAAGCGGACACTTTGCGATGGGTGCTAATGGTAGCATTATTGAATTTAAGAGTTACAAAGATGCACAAGACGCAAAGAACGGTAAAAGAGATTATTTATTCCTAAACGAAGCTAACGGTATAAGTTATGAGATATTTTGGCAACTCTCTATACGTACACGAAAGAAAGTATATATAGATTATAACCCATCGGAGCGTTTTTGGGTACATAACGAATTGATAGGACGAAAAGGTGTACGCCTTATAATATCTGACCATCGGGGCAACCCGTTCTTAACAAAGGAAGAACACGAAAGAATAGAGAGCATAGAAGATAAAGAGTTATGGAAAGTGTATGCACGTGGACTTACTGGTAAACTGTCTGGTGTTATCTTTCCTAATTTCCATATCGTAGACGAGTTGCCAAACGAGGAGAGTTGGAAAATTAACGGCTATGGATTAGACTTTGGGTTTACCAATGACCCTACAGCATTAGTGCATTGTGTTCTTGCTCACGGAGAATTATGGACGGATTTATTAATTTACGACACTGGATTAACCAACCCAATGATAGCAAGTAAGGCAAGAGAAAAAGGACTTACGAAAAATACACGTATCATAGCTGATAGCGCAGAACCAAAAAGCATTGCAGAACTGAACAACGCAGGCTTATGGGTATTGCCTACTGTGAAAGGTAAGGACAGTATAAGCGTGGGTATTGACATATTACAACGTTACAAGTGGAATGTTACACGTAGGTCGGTGGGGTTAATAGAAGAATTGCGTGTATATAAGTGGAAAAAGGACAAAGAAGGCAAGGAAACGAACGAGCCGATAGACGCTTTCAACCACGCCATAGATGCTACACGTTATTTTGCTTTGAAACATCTTAACGTACAAAGAAGAGGAAGAGCGAGAGCTCACTATAATAGCTTAGATTAGTTGCATATGGAAAAGAAAACGAAATTTAAAGAATGGATAGTACGTGCAGCGTTTAGTAAAGATACTGAAACGTTGCGTATAGAAGAGCTTACCCGACCTTTGAGAATTGGCAAGATAAGAACGCCTGAAAATCTAGACGATATGACGATAGGTCAGATGGTGCAAATAGCAGAATGCAAAGGTGGTGGTGAAATGTTCTACACGGTATGTCGTGTGTTGCTAAAGATGAAACAAAAGCAGGTAGATAATGCAAGAGCAGTAGACGTTGTCCGCTTTTGTGGTTGGGTAGCTGGACAGGTGCAGAAGATAAACAAGTTATTCGATAGCGTAAAGAGTAAACCAACGAAAGAGGAAGAGAGAGCAGGCATTGAAAATTTAAAATTCGGTGTATTCGGCTTAATAGATTGGTATGCCTTACGTATGGGAATAACCGACCACGAAGAAGTAACAAAGGTAACGTGGGGTCGTGTTTACAAGTGTTTGGAAATGGACAACAAGAAACGAGATTTTGAAAAACGATTAGCGGAGGTTTACAGGAATGAGCATTGAGAATAAAATTAGAGAGATAGCGCAAAGCAAATTCAAAAGATACAGCTACATCTTTGAGGATTGGAACGGAGCGGCAGAAATGGCAGATAGAATGACATTGCCAGCTATTATGTGTATCTTGCCTGCAGGTGGATATTTAGACTTTAATCGTGGACGTGTTAAAGATAGTGTAGATATTGCTATAGCTTTCGTAGATAAAGTAGTTAGAGATGCCAACGGAGACGATAACGAAAAAGTCTATACTCAAATGAAACAAGCTGCAGGGACTTTTATTAATGCTATGAATGAAAGCAGATATTTTGAGCCAATAGATGGGAAAATAAGATACCACACGATATTAGAGAGTGCGAGTTCCTATTTTACAGGCGTATTTGTTGAATTGAGTGTTAAAGAAATTGCAGGGGCTTGCTTATGAACGGTAGCGAGGTAAAGGTTATCCTTTGCGAAGAATTGGAGAGCCTAAAGAAACAGATAATAGAGCAGCATTTTGCAGCAGGACAAAAAGCAAGTGGGAGGACGTCAGCAAGTCTCCATATTGAAGCAAGCGAAAGCGAGGCTACTCTATACGGTAGGTCTTTTTTTGATGTGTTGGAAACAGGACGCAAAGCAGGAAAGACACCGAAGAATTTTCAGGCGATAATAAGGCAATGGATGTCGGACAAAGGAATTGTAGCTACCCCGATACCATATAAAACGAATAGACCTCATAAGTACACGCCACAAGAGCGAGGAGATATGGCGTTATCTTATCTTATCGCAAGGAAGATAAGAAAAGAGGGAACGAAGTTGTATCGTAAAGGTGGTAGGGCTGACATCTACTCTAATGTTATACCAGCGATAAAGGAGAGAATAAAAACACGTATAATGGACTTGTTACGTGTCGAATTTAAGAATATTAAACTAAACAATGTTGATGTATGAGAGAGCAGACGAAAGATAATATAACGTTACTATACCCCGAAGAATTGGGGTTTGCTTTTAACACGTGCTTACTTATTGCAAGTGGGGAAAGATTAGAAAGAATAGGCGTAACGATAACTGGAGAGGATAAGAAAGAAAGAGTATTTTTTGACAGTCTCAACGGTAAATGCTATGGAGATATCAAAGAATACGTGCAGACGTTTTTTGATACTCTCTCTTTTGGAAAGATAGGTTACGAAGAAAAAGAAAAAACAAAAATGGGTATGTTGTTATCTTTTGAAATTGTGGCGATAAAAGATAATCAAAATAGTGTAGCTTTCAATTTCGATGTATATTATATTTGGGGTGCTTTGAAATTAGGAGGAAAGGAAATTTACAACGATTATCGAACATTAACGTGGTTTAGGGGTTATCCATTTACATTTGGCATATATGCAGCAGGGAATAGTTCGCTACTGTTATCTAAAGATGGTGTTGCGGATAGCTTTGTGGAGATACCCGAACAAGGAGTATGGAATATCCCATTAACGTTGTTGGATAACGCACAAAATTATTACGATATAGATGTTTGTTTAGGAACGTTTACAGCTGTTACGTTTGATAGGTCTTTTGATTTGACTTTTCAGTATAGGTTTGATGGCACGCAAACGAAGAAATTACGTATCAATATAGTAGATGCGTGTGTAGATGGTGGTGTATATTTACGTTGGATAAATAGACACGGCTTTTATTGTTATTACTTGTTTAGGAGAGGAGAAGAACAAATAAAAACGACAACAGATAATTTGTTTGTAAGAAATAACCTACTAACATACGATGAGGCGTACGGATATCAAGGCTATACAGGGAGACAGCAGCAGATGAAAAGAGAAGATGCCGTTTCGTTGTGTGCGCCATTGGTGGATAGTGAGACGTGGGATATGTTATTTGATATCGCTACATCACCGTGCGTGGATATGTTTGCAGGATATAAGGACGGAGAAGGGGCGAAGTGGTTATCGGTAACAGTAGTTGCAGGGAGTTATACAAAGACAGGAGCGGTATTGCAAGATTTTATTTGCAGTATTCAATTACCCGATATTAATATACAAAAGCTATGATAGACGAAAGATTATATATAGATAACAAGTTAGTAGATATTGATACAGGCACAAAGGTTACAATGTCGATAAAGAGCAACTTGTTTCGTGATGTGTCAAAGATAGCAAGCAACAACACTTATACGGTAAGATTGCCAAAGACAGTGCGTAACCAAATGATATTAGGACACGCAGACTTGGTGCAATCACAAGAAGGATATGCTTATACATCGCACAAGGCACGTTATTTTAGGAATGGCGTGGAGGTCATAAAAGAAGGCAAAGTAACGGTACTCAAAGTATCTGAAAATAGTATCGAAATATCTATATTATGGGGACTATTTGGCAGCTTTAGTCAGCTACTGAAAGACGGAACTACGCTGAACCAATTAAGTAGCGATGCAAAGGTATTATATAACAAAGCTAATACGCCTATCGGCTTTGAGGAAAGCAAAACGGAAGGATATTTTTACGCTAATTATGACGTATGGAATAACGAGGCAGTTGTTGATTACAAATGGAGTAGCGGTTGTAATATGTTAAGTCCTCGAATAGGAAACAATATAGAAACGGAGAGTTACGGAAGATACAAGATAGAAAAGAAAGATGGTGATGCGTTGTACAATTTACACCCCGTAGTAAAAGTGTCGTGGCTATTGGAGCAAATAAAGAAAGATAAAGGTGTAGATTTTCGTTTTAGCAGAGAGGCGAAAGAATATATAGATACGCTTGTAATACCTTTAATTTCGAGAAAGAGTAACGAACTTACATTTCAAGGAGGCTACGAGGCAGAATTATTACCAACGAAGAGAATAGGAGCAATAACGCAAAATGTTATCGAACCAAATGACATTTTAGTGGCTCATTCAGGAGACCAAATAGAAGAATTTAGGGTAAATGCTGACGTTAATATAATTTTCGATATACGGGGCAAATGGGCGTTTGACTTAGAAGATGTACGTCCTATTGGCTTTGTTGGTGGTGGTACGTTTGGTGGCAAAGATGGTGTTACTACTGATAATAGATGTGATGATTACGCATTTGCTTACGGTGCGTGGTTAAAGGTTGTTGTAAGAAATGGAGGAGAAGAAGAAGAATATGTTATAGGAAACGATAAGGAGCATTTCAGAGTAACAGTACCACAGGGGTATAAAGGTGAGTGCAGCTATGAAAATAAAGGATATGGCAAAATCGAAATAAAAAAAGATAGCACGGTTAGTGTGGAATGGATAACTCAAGGCTTTTTGAAAAACGCACGCTTTACGGGTGGCTATATGAAAGCTACAATGTCAGCAGGAGATGATGTGCCAGTAGGAGGCTATTTTCCTATTATTTACAACCTACCAAAAATTAAAGTAGTTGATTTCGTGAAATTCTTAGCAGCTGTTACAGGTACTTTTCCTTTGCAGATGTCAGAAAATAAAGTTGTAAATTTCGTTCCACTATCTACCATTTGGGAAAACAAGAGAGAGGCAAAAGACTGGACACGTAGGCTAATAGCACAAGGAGCAGAAAATAAGCCTAAAAGCATAGATTTTGACGTTAATGAGTATGCGCAAAACAATTTGTATAAGTGGAAAGAGGACGAAAGGACGAAAGGAAATTACAACGGAAATTTAAAAGTAAGTAATGACACGTTGGACAAAGAGAAAGTAGCTTTTGAATTTCCATTTGCAGCCACAGATGGAAATAACGTGCCTATGTATGGCGAGGGAGAAAGTAAAAATATTGAATTGTCTGGCGGTGTAGAATTTGGGGACAAAAAAGGAAACATTACGAAAGACAAAGGTCCGACTTATAAGGCTTGCAAGGATAGGATATTGAGAATAAAAGCAGACGAAAAAGGTAAGACGATGGCTTTCTTTGATATCAATATGCAAGAAATAATAGATACGAAATATAGAAATATAGTTGATAGCTTGCAAAGAGTAAAGCTAATTACGGAAACTATAAAGATACGAGAATTAGAACTTGTCAATTTTGACGAAACAAAGCCTATTTACTTAGCGCAATATGGTAGTTATTTCGCTATTACGGAGATAAAAGCAGACGATACAGGGTTAGCAGAAGTTACAATGTTACAACTTTATTATAATATTTAAGAGATATGAGTACAGAAGAGCAGCAAATATTAAATATCAAGGTGAATTACGAGGACGCAATATATGGCATAATTCGCTATAAAGAAAAGTTAGACGAATTAAAGAAAGCGCAGGAGGAGCTAAAGCAGAAATACGAGGACGGAAAGGTTACATACGATGAGTACGCAACGAGTATGGTATCTATTGAAGAGCAATCGAAGTCCCATAAAGCTACTATCCGTGAACTTTCAAAGGAAGTACAGAACAATATAAAAGTAGAGAGAGAGCAGGAAGGCTCTTTAAGGTCTTTGCGTGCAGAGTTGAGTAATGCTACAAAGAAATACGATGCTATGTCTAAAGCTGAACGAGAAGGAGCTAAAGGACAGGAATTGAAGAAGCATATAAATGAGATAGCGGACGAGTTGAAAGCAGCGGAGGAAGAAACTCAAAGATTTCAACGAAGTGTAGGTAGTTATGAGGCGAGCATTAAGTCAGCTTTAGGGATAAATAGCGAGTTCGCTAACTCTATTATGAATATGAGTGCAGGAGGAAAAGGTTTAGCAGGCATATTCGATGGAGCTATAACAAGTGCAAAAGCGTTCGGCACTACACTTATGGGTTTTATGACTAACCCCGTATTTCTTTCTCTTGCTGGTATTGCTGGTGTTGGTGTTGCTTTTAAATGGTTCTTTGATTATAACAAAGGAATAGAAGAAAGTACACGTTTAACACGTGAATTTTTAGGTATTACAGGAGATAGCTTGGAGGCTATACGAAACGATATACAAGCTACAGCAGACACTTATGGCAAAGACTACAAAGAAACACTCGAGGCGGTAGATGTTCTTACGTCTCAATATGGGTATGACGCAAAGGAAGCGTTGCAGATAATTAACGATGGCTTTCAAAGTGGTGCAGACCTTAACGGTGATATGATAGCGAAAATAAAGCAGTACGCACCAGCGTTCCACGATGCAAGTATTGGGGGTAAAGAATTGGTAGGCGTAATACAGCAGACACGTAGCGGTATCTTCTCCGACAGTGGTATGGACTTAATACAGATGGCGAGTAAGAAGGTACGTGAAATGTCAAGTAAGACAGTGGAGGCATTGGAGGGTATCGGTATTAGTTCTAAAAAAGTGGAAGCTGACCTTGTTAGCGGCTCAAAATCTACATTTGACGTTATCAAGATGATAAGTACAAAGTTAAAGGAAGTGCCACAGAACTCACTCGAAGCTGGAGCGGTGCTTAAAGATGTCTTCGGCAAGCAGGGTGCTAATGCTGGTTTGAAGATGATAGAGCAGTTAGACACGATGAATATAGACCTTAACAAGCTAAAAGATACTACTGGAGAGTATGGGAAAAAGGTAAACGAGCAAAGAGAGGCAAACGAGGAGCTAAACGGAGTTATGTCGGCTATGTTCGATATGAGCCAAAAAGGTTTCGGTAGTATGATAGCCAATGCAAAGCTATTTATAACGAGGGGCATTATAAGTATGCTAAAAGGCATAATAAATTTGACAAACAAGATAATAGACCTTTACAATGAAAGTGCGGTATTTCGTGGTTTACTACAGCTAATAATAGCACTTATAAAGTCATTCGGAAGCATTACAAGAGGCGTATTCAACGTTATAATAGATGCTGCAAAAATGGCGGGTAGAGCTATGAAAGGACTTGCGCAAATAGTAGAAGGACTTGTAACGTTTTCGTGGAGCAAAATTAAGGAAGGCTTTACAACGGCAATAACAGGAAACTTTACAAAGACATTAAACGAGGGATTTTCTGACATAAAGAAAACAGGTAGTTCGGTAGCGAATAATTTCGCAGACGGTTTCAATAAAACTTTAAAAAACAAGAAAATTGAACATATAAAAGTATCGGCATACGTAAAAGAGGAAAAAGGAAGCGCAACGAACACAGAAAATAGAGCCTCGTCTCCTATAAAAGCTACAGGAGGAAAGAAGAGCAAAGGAAAGAAAGGTAAGAAAGCAAGTAGCGGAAAGAAAGGAATTTCAGCAGAGGAAATGGCGAAGAAAGAAGAGGAGGCTATAAGAAAAGCGGAAGACCTTTTAATGCAGTTAGTTGAGCAGTCAGAAGAGCAAAGAAGAAAAGCTATAGAAGTACAGTATGATAGGCAGATAGAAGATGTTAAGCGAAAATTAGAAAGAGAAAAAGGACTAACTGTAAAAGCAAAGCAGGCGTTAAATACACAGATTGACGCTTTAGAGAAATTAAAAGCAAAGAAACTTTCGGAATTTGACACGCAGACAAAAGAGGAGGCGTTAAAGAGAGAGGAAACGTATATAAGTAATATGCTTGCATCGGTCGAAAAAGGTTCTAAAGAGGAATACGACCTAAAAGTTAAGAGCATTCAGACGGCTTACCAATTGGAATTAGAGGAGGCACGCAAGCAGGTAATGAATGAAGAGGACAAAACAAAGCTGTTAAAGTCAATAACGGAGAAATACTACAAAGAGGAAGAAGATGCGTACAAAGAGCATAAGAATAGGCTGATAGATGAGCAGACGAAAGCTATAGAAGAGAGATACAAAGAGAAGATACTCGAAACGCAGATAGAGAGCAACGGTACGGACGAATTAGGGGTGTTGCGTTTACAATACGAGGAAAAGCAGGCGTTGTTGGAAGAAGCGCAACAAAAGGAAGGCGAGACTATCGAAGAATTTAACGCACGGAAGCTACAAATGGCGTGGGAGGCGCAGCAGGCAAAACAAGCAGTAAACGAAAAGGAAATAGAAGTTGAAAGCGCAAAATATCAGGCTATTTCGCAGATGATGGGCGGGTTAGGTCAAGTTGCAGAGGCTTTTGGAGAACAAAGCAAAGGACTTGCGAAGATGGCTAAAGTAATAGCGTTAGGAGAAATTGCCGTAAATACAGGTGTTGCTATTGCAGCAGGTATTAAACAGGCGCAGAACGCTGGACCATTTCCTGCTAATATTATTGCAATAGCTACAACAGTAACACAGGTTATGGCAGGTATTGCATCGGCTATTAAGACAGTGAAATCGGCAAAGTTCGCTAAAGGTGGTTTGGTAACAGGTCCTGGCAGCGATACAAGCGACAGTATACCAGCACACCTTTCCAACGGAGAAAGTGTACTAACAGCATCGGCAACGAGAATGTTTGCCCCAGCATTGTCGGCTTTCAATCAGATAGGCGGTGGCGTGCCTATTATAAATAACGTTGGTAGTAATAGCCAACAGATGGGCGAGGACTTTTTTGTTAGAGCTTTTGCACGTGGTATGGCAATGGCACCACGTCCAGTCGTTAGCGTGGAGGAGATAAATAAGACGAATAATAGAGTTGAAACAATAGAAAGGTTAGCTACTATATGAAACAATACGAATTACTTAAGACAACGGAGAGCCTATTAGCTGTACTCGAAAAGAACGGCATAGAGGCAAAGGACGTAAAATATTTAAAGCTATATGAGGAATATGTACGGCTGAAAGACGAAGGGCATAAGGTGGGGTATATCGTGTATTATCTTAGCACGCAATACGAGTGTGGGGAGGCTACGATATATAGAGTTATAAAGAGAATGAACAAGGAATTAGTTTAATTTCATATCTGAAAATTTGTTTTGTTTTAGTGTCTTGTCCGTGAGGATAGGACACTTTTTGTTTTGCTATCTTTTTATGATAGTAAACAAAAGATAAAATAAATGATTTGTTTATATTTATAAAGTATCTTTGTGTATCATTTTGAATTAATCTTATGGCAGTATTAAAGATATACAACGACATTCAGACAGAAAAAGAGAAAAACGATTGTGTCTTTTGGGGAGATACGGCAGGCGTTTGCTTTAAAGATGTAGACGAATTTTGCGCAAGTATACCCGAAGATGACAACACTATTGAAGTGCGCTTACATTGCGATGGAGGCTCGTGTATCGAGGGCTGGGCGATATATGACAGGTTGCGTGCAACAGGCAAGGAAATAACGTGCATCGTAGAGGGAAACGCTGCATCGATGGCAACGGTGGTATTGATGGCAGCACCAAAGGAAAGGAGAAAGGCATATCAGAGTGCGCAGCTTTGTGTGCACAACCCGTGGATACCATCTTGGTCGTTAGATTATGCTGTTACGGCAGATGATTTACTCAAAGCATCGAACGACTTGCGAGAGCAACAGAAAAAAATGCTTAATCTTTACGTAGAGCGTTGCGAGTGCGACCGTGAAGAAATGCAGGCGTTAATGGACGAGGACAAATACATTGACACGTCAAAAGCGATAGAATTAGGGTTAATAGGAGAAGTAATTGCGCCTATTTCAGCAAAGAAAGTAGGAGCAATGAAGAGTAGTAAAACAAATAAAAATAATCAAATGGGAAAAGAAAAAGAAATTAAAGTAAAAGCGTCTTTAATGGACAGAGCTTTGGCAAAGTTAGGGCTAAAGAATATTGAAGAGCTTGCAAAAGGTATGGATTTGTCCACCAGCGATGGTCAGACATTGACAGTAGAGAGAGAGGAAGGCGAGCCACAAGTTGGCGACAATGCAAGTCCTGACGGAGAATTTGTAATGCCTGACGGAAAAACAATCGTTGTGAAAGACGGTGTTATCACCGATATTAAGACAGATAGCAACGGTAGCGAGGGAGGCGAAAACGGAGAGGACGAAGTCGAGGAGTTGAAGAAACAAATCGCAGAACTGGAAGAAAAGGTAGAAGAGTTGGAAAGCGAGTTAGAAAGCTCAAAAGCGCAAGCAAAGACAAAAGACGAGTTGCGTATTCTCAATGCTGTAAAGATAGCAGGAGGAGAAAAGGCACTAGCGAAGATTTCAAGCAGTTACAAGCCAGCAGGGCGCAAACAAAGCGGTGCTAACGCAACGGAGAAAGCGGAAAATATTTCTCCTATGCGTGCGGAGATTGAGGCGAGAAGAAACGGAGAGTATAAGAAAAACAAATAAGGAAAGGAGAAGTAATGGGAAAGAAATTTTTTGAAAATATTCAGATAAACCCTCAAAACGTAGAGGACTTAAAGGAGTTGATACCATTGAGTATCGACCAAGATGAGGATTTTCAACGTTTCACACGTCTTAGAAAGGTTCGCAATGGCGACCCAGTGGCATTCTATGGCGATATGGACGATGTTGGCGTTAAAGGTAGCGGTTGCGACCCTACATACCAAGAAGTGGGTATCGCTAATTCTCAAAAGCGTTGGGAGTTGGGCGACTGGCAAATACCTATTAAGATTTGCTACGAAAGTTTGCAGGGTACTATTGCAGACTACTCTATGAAGACGGGTACGGACGTTGCAGACCTTACAGATACCGAGTTTATGAGCTACATTATTCGTCCAGCTTTGGAGCGACAAATGAAGCGTATGATATGGCGTTTTGGTTGGTTTGGCGACACAGGAGCAAAGGTAATAGCAAATGGCGGTAACTTAACAGCCGACACAAGAACAGAACTATTTACCACTTGTGATGGTCTGTTTAAACGTATCTTTGAGCAAGGAACGAAGAACGCAGCACAAGTAACAGCTATTGACGCTAATACTAAAACATCTTTTGCAGAACAAAAGAAAGCTATCTTAAAAGATGGTGTAGCAAGTGGCATCATTGACAACCTACTGATGGACGCAGATAGTCGTATTAGTTCTGATGGCGAAGCGGTAATATTAGTTACCAAAGGTTTGGCGGACGCTTTGACGTATGACGTTAAGAACCGTTACAAGATGATAATGCCGTGGGAGAAAGTATTTGAAGGCGTTGATATGGTACAATACAACGGTGTTACTATTGCACGTGTAGGCATTTGGGATAGAATGATACGTGCGTACGAGAATACAGGCGCAAAGCTAAACAAGCCTTATCGTGCTGTATATGCAAATATCAACCAATTGCAGGTGGGTACAGATGCTGAAGGCTTAGTGTCTGATTTGGATATTTGGTTCGACAAAAAAGAGCGTAGAAACTACATCTACTCAACTGGTCGTATCGGTACTCAAATCTTAGAAAACGATATGTTCCAAGCTGCATACTAAAAGAAAGGAGAAAGAAATATGGCAGGAATATGTGATAGTATTATAGCAAAGGGCATCGCAGTAGATTGCGATAGCCCTATTGTAAAAGGTATGGAGGCTGACGGTATCATTATCAACCGTGCTGACATTGATTTTTCGCAAACAGTATTTGATAATGACAACAAGAGCATTATCAAGACGCTTGTTTTAAAGAACGGAAAGAAAGGTTATTCGGTATCACAGCAAGGTGCAACGCCTTTCAAAGGTGTAAAAACCACGCTTGCGACAGGTACGTATCGTAACACCTTTACGAACGAAGTGCCAATTGCTGTGTTAGACAATGGACCCGAAGTTGCTCGAGATATTATAGACGGTCTTGCAAATGGTAGCTTTGTGTTGATATTAAAGAATGTCCACAAAGGAGCAGCAGGCAAGGCAGAATATCAAGTTTATGGGTATTATCAAGGCTTGCGTGCGAGTGCTATTGATAATGAAAAGTATAGCGAGGACACAGACGGAGGTTGGCTCGTTACTTTACAGGAAACGAGTGTGCCAAAGTCGGCACTATTCTATTTTAACACAGATGCAAAGACAACAGCTACACAGTATAATACACTGTTAGGCACAGCAGCAGGATAATGACATTAGAAGAAGCAAAGAATTTAGTAAAAGAGTTAGAAAGGTATGTAAATGAAAACATACCTTTCAATTCTACTGGCAAAGAGTTAGTAGAAAAATTATATTACAACGTATTTGGAAGGACATTTACGCCTACATCGTGCCAGCAGTGTTATCACGATGCGTTGGTGGAAATTTCTTATTACTTAAAAAACGGAGGAACAATGGCAGAAGAAAAGAATTTCAAGTTAAGAGCAGGGGTTATTATTAATTGCCCTAACTTTTACAATGGCAAGGTATTTTCAAACGAAAATCTTACGGATAAAGTAGCAGAAGAATACCTAAAAGCATTTCCAGAACAAAGAGAAATGTTTGAGGAATTACCCGAAGAAGAGAACGAGGAATAAAAAAACGAGTAATAGTGTAAAGCGAAGTTTCTATGAACGTAAAAACAACGAAAAAGCCTCAACGGCGTATTGATGTTAATTACTCTTTACGCTTTAAAATGCAGACGTACGGTAGCGATAATTTATACCCACAAAATTTGATAGATATAACAAATGCAAGTGGCACGGCAAAGCTGTGTTTAGGTAGGTATCATCAATTTATCGAGGGTTACGGCTTTAATGACGAATATTTGTCGGAAATGGCAGTAAATAAAGACGGTGTTCTGATGGACGATTTATTGCATTTAGTGACAGGCGATGTTGCACGCTTTGGAGGCTTTGCTTTACACGTAAATTACAACGTGCTGGGACAAATAACGGAAATTAATTTTGTTCCTTTCGAGCAGTGCCGATTGGCGGAAACAGACGATGCAGGGTACGTCTCGCAAATCTTTGTCCACGAAGATTGGAAAGGAAACAAAACACGTGGAGGAAAGAGGCTGTTAGTAGAAGAACGAAATATAAAGAAATTTCCAATATTTAACCCTAACCCCGAAGTTGTAATGCAGCAAATAGAGAATTGCGGAGGCATAGACGAATACAACGGGCAAATTCTGTGGGTATCTATGGACGGAAAATGCCAATACCCTACCCCGATATACGATGCTGTAATAACGGAGATTTCGACAGACGAGGGGTTGGGTAATATCAAGTATCGAAATGTTCGCAACAATTTCCTTATATCGTGTATGATGGTGGCAAAAAAAGGCACACCTATCATTGACGAAAACGGTAGAGAGGAAGAACGACAGATGATAAGCGATGATGATTTGAAAGCATTTCAAGGCGACACTAAAGGCTCTAAAATACTTTATGTAGAGTTAGAGAATGACGAAGATGAGCCAAAAGTCGTGCCATTTCCTACACGCAATTTTGACAAGGAATTTTCGGTTACTGACGCAAGTGTTGTAGAGCGTATTTACTCGCAATTTCATCAGGAAATATTCTATTCTATTCGTATTGGAAAATTAGGCTTTTCAGGCGATATAATGAAACAGGCGTACGAATATTATGCAGGAGAAGTAACGACACAACAACGCTTTATAGAAAGGACTTTTACTAAAATATTTGCCAATTGGTACGACCAGTCGATAAGTAGAGATTTTAGCATTAAGCCTATGAAATATATTAGCGCAGAAAACAACGACAAGAAGAATGGAGAATAGGCATTTATTAGATGTAGATAAATTCAAAGAGTTATCCCGCACGATTTCAAGACACGTAGAGGAAGAGGACATTTTAAAGTACATACGAGAATGCGAAGATGTGTGTATTATTCCAGCCATTGGTTTGGAAATGTTTAAAAATCTTTGCAAACACAATGTTACAGACGAGTTACAAATATTACTTAGCGGCGGTGAATATACGAGCGAATGTGGAGAGCTAAAGAGGTGCGATGGGTTGCAAATTTCTTTAGCTTATTTTGTTTACGCAAAAATGTTACGTGTAGACGGTGCTATGTTGGCACGTACAGGTTTTATGAGGCACGATGATAGCTATGCTTCACACGTAACGGACAAAGCGAACACACAGCAATATAACGATGTTATGAATGTTGCGGAAAAGTATTTAAATAGTTCGCTAATGTATTTGAAACATTTAAAGAGAGGAGAAAACGTAAAAGAGATAAAAGGTTTCAGAACAAGAATAAAAGCGATAGGAGATTAAAGAAATGAATTTGCAGGAATTACAAACGGCAGCAGCTGGCATTAAGAACGAAACACGAGTAGGAGGCAACACGGCAGAAAGGGTTGGTAAAGCATTTGAATGTGTTGCAGATGTAATACAGCAGGGGGTAGACGAGGCAACAATTAAGTTAGATGACCTTAACGTCTTTCCAACGACACCACAGGAGGCGATAAATTTCGTTAAGAATAGCGGAAAGAAAGCGATATTAACGGTAATGGATAGGGAATTTTCGGTGGGTGTTCTTAGCATCTTTGCAGATGCGCAAGCGCAAGTATTAACGGAAGTATTCGAAACACGCTTAACTTTAGATGGTGGAAAATTTACGAAAGGACACGGCTACGGTAGTCCGAAAAAATATTGGAGGAACTACGGTATCAAGCAGGCGTATAATGGCGGTATGGTAAAAAAACAAGAGTGGACAGAATGGCAACATTGCGAAGATGATACGGCTTCAATGCTTGCAAAGCATTCCAAGTATCTACTGGAAATATACGATGGCTCACCGAACGGAGAGCAAAGAGAATTGCAAGCCGTTGTAGCTGAAATCAATAGTTTATTTACTGACGAGTTCAAAAGGTGCTTGTTTGCAAGTTTTATAAACGAAACAGGTACACGTATGTTGTATTATAACAGTACAGCAAGACTTTCTTCTAACGTGGAAGACTGGAAGCAAGTAGGTACTGGGAAAACAGAAGCAGTGATACTACCTTTTGACGGTTATATAGAAAATGCAACCGTTACGATAGGCTCAGCCCTAAATGGCAGTATCGTTTGGGACAAGATAAAGAAGACTTTCATTTGTCTTTCAGACGGTAGATATTACGCCAACTGGAGTGGTGCAGGAAAATACGGCAGCGAGACGGAAAACGGTATCGTTCCAAGCGAGGGTATATTGTTCTTTCATATTACGAAAGGTGAGGCTTATACGTGGAAAGACGGTAATATGGTGCAGCTTTCAGGCAGCAGTGAAGATGTCGTGAATTTCGCAAAGCAGAAGATACAAGAGATAGTAGATACAGCCAAGAGAATAAACAAGGGCGATAAAGGAGAAAAAGGCGAAGACGGTCGCATTGCGCTCGTTAATCACGGCACGGCAGACACAACATTTGCCCTAACACCTAACACGATGCACGTGTGGGGAGAGGTGGAAACTTTGAGCCTTTCACTTGCACCAAACACAGAGCCTAACATACGTGCGGAGTACGATTTCCAATTTACAACGCTAGCAAATAAGGCTACTGAATTTCAATTGCAGGGTGTGCAGTGGGTAGACGAAGTCGTGCCAACCATTCTAAAAGGCAAGACGTATCAAGGCAGTGTTGTAAATGGAGTTGCCATACTGATAAACAATTAAGGAGGGTACTATGAGTAGTTATAGAAGACGTTTAGCAGCAATAGCTAATAAGTTGATATGTGGCATTGATTTCAGCAAACAACCAGATAATGAGCTTTGGTATATCACCACTGATGGGCAAAAAACGGATAATTCTGATAAAAATCTTATGGGCGAATTTAGCAGGCAAGCTGGATTAAGTGTTGTTTCCCACACCTATGAAAATGGATTAGGGAAGGTACGTTACAATGACACATTAAAAGTATTAGGTGGTCAAGCGTTTAGGAGTACAAAAAACACTTTGTTAGTATCATTACCGAGAACATTAGAGCGATTGGGTGCTTTTTGTTTTGGAGACAGCATTACTCACGCAATAGGACATTTAATACTATTAAATAAGGGGAAGGTAACTTATAATCCACAATTCAAACCAAGATTAAAAAGCAACTTATATGTGCAGCCGAATTGCTCACAGTATTATAAAGGTAATTTTGATAACATAATAGAAAAGAAAATATGACAAAGTATATAAAATACATAAACAAGATAACAGGCGAGACCTATAATGGGCACTATATCACAGTAAATGGCGATGCCATAATTAACCCTTCAGAAGCAACGCTATTGGAGCACGGCTACGAAAAGGCGGAAGTGCCCGAAAACAAGTTGCAGCAAGCTATTGAAGCAAAGGTAGCCGAAATCAAGGCTTACGACAGCAGCGAGGCGGTGAACTCTTTTAGCTTAAATGGAATGTCAGCTTGGATATGTAGAGAAGACAGAATAGGCACTCGCAGGGCTATTGAGCTGGACATTGAGAATGGAAAGACGGAGAGCGAGATTTGGCTTAACGGCTTTAAATTAGTCGTAAATAGCCAATTAGCCTTAAAGTTGCTCGATGCGGTAGGACACTATGCTTATCAAGCATATAATGTTACACAGGCGCACATCTTTAATGTGAAGCAGCTTGCGTCAGTGGAGGATGTCGAAAAGTACGACCACACAAAGAATTACCCACCTAAGTTGAATTTAAGTACTAACGTGTGATGGTAGTATTAACTATAATTTCGGCACTTGTTATGGTAGCTTATTTAGCTACTATGGTAGCCTTATACGGCACAGGAGATTACGTAAGTGATTACGCCTATATGGGCAAGCATCGCTGGCTGTTCTCTGCTACAATGGTAACGAGCAGCCTAATATTGTTACCTGTAATGATGGAGAAAGGAGGTGTTGCCCCATTCTTGGCGTTGTTTGCCGTTTTTGGACTTGTATTAGTGGGTGGTGAACCACTTTACAAGGTTGAAAAGATACACACTATCGGTGCATTTACGGCTCTCATTTGTGGCACGTTATGGGCGGTAACATTTCACCCATTTATAGTATCTTTTGCTTGGCTATTTTGGGGTGCGTATGTGCTGTTGAAATTACCAAAGCCTTATTACTTAGGTGAGGTTATAGCTTTAGCTTTAATATATCTAACAATAATAATATAAAGAAAGGAGGAGATATGAATTATTTAGAACAATTCAAATATGTTATCTGTTCTATCATCAGTGGTATGCTAAGTCTATTCTTTCCTATTAGGGACTTTATGTACGCTATGTTGATAGTATTCACACTGAACTACATATTTGGTGTGGTTGCAGGTCTTAAGCATGGCGAAAGATGGGATTTGAAGAAATCAATGGTATTCTTTTATCATTGTGCTGTCTTTTTTGTAATGACAGCATCAATATTTCTTACAGGCTATTTCTTGCATGCAGGTGCGGAAACTTTAGGCGTCGTAAAGGCTCTTTGTGGTGTAGCTATTTGGTTCTACGCTACAAATATCGTCAGAAATTGGCGTATAATGCTCATTGAGAATACCACGATGTGGAAAGTGGCAGGATTTGTCTACTACGTATTAACCCTAAAGGTGGTAGATAAAATACCTTTCCTAAACGAGTATTTAAAGAGTACCAACGGCAAGGCAGATAGCGGCAAGGCAGATAGCGACAAAGCAGATATTTTATAGTTTCATAATAAAAAAGAAGAAAATAAAAATGAAAACATTAACAAGTAGTAACATCTTATTAGCCTTAGTAGGCTTACTTATATCGTTCTTTATAACCATAGGCTCTACAAAAGCAGACGTACCAACCATAAATGTATGCGTCTACTCTTTAATAGTAGTAGCCGTTGTGAGCTTTATGGTGGAAGCGTTTCGCCTACTCATTAAAGAGAATGTCCATTGGCAGTGGAAACACATCGCACTATGGCTCGGTGGCGGTGTTGTAGGAATCTTTTTAGGTTTTTTACTTTCATAGTTTTAGTTACTTACTTAGGCTTGCTTTTTCTCTCGAATCAGCAAGCCGCTTTTAAAAAAAACACAATGGAAACAGTATTATTAGGACAAATCGGAGAACACCAAGACGGTGTTGTTCGCATCAATTACAAGAGCGACTTTCCTCTCGAAGTGAAAGTAGTTAGAAATGGTGTAGCAGAGAACTTTCCTGATGCAGACTTTACGCTAACGGCAAAGACAGAGGGAGGTTTCACCGTATACAAAGCAGAGCGCAAAGCAGGCGTATATAGCCATTGCAAGCGAGACGGTGAACGGCTGATAATGTTCTTCGACAATCACGGACTTGCCAAAGGTAGGTTGATTGTTTCAGCCGTAATAAATCACCCCGATGCCGACTACACCGAAGATGGTATTAGGCAAGAGAACCTAACCACCACAACCAACATAGAACTTGTGGAGGACAACGGTGATGCGCTGCAATTGCAATTACCCGAGCTTCGTGTGGTGGAGAAAGAAATACCACTACCAGCAGATATAAAGGAGCTTTCGGAGGCAATGTCTAAAATTAAAGACTACAACCCCGAAGCATGGTATGAGGGTTTCTTTGGCAGCGATGTTATATCTAATGCTTTAGCCGCACAGGAACTACTCAAATATCCTAAAGATATTATTCATAGTAGAAAATTTGTAGAAACGATAAATAAATTTACATCGAATATAGAATTTTCTGAAGAAATGCTGCCATTCATAGAGCAAATATCGAGGATAGCACTACTTAAAGCCTATGCTCAATCGGAAGGTATAGTGGAGCCTCTATTACAGGGTGTTTTTGCTAACGTTTACCTCAACCAATTAAATCTTACGCTAAGAGGAATGACTGACATTCAGTATATGTTCTTATATTCTTGCATTAGTCAATTAAGAATTTACCTAACCGGAGAATTTGAGATAGCAAAGAATAACACGGTAGTTGTCAATAGCAACTCTTCTCACGAGAAATGGGTAAATTATCGCAATTCGGATAATAGCAAAGAGATGACACGGTATGAAGATGGGTCCATTAGACATTTCCATTTGAAATTTGATGCTAACAAGCAGGAGCAGGTTATTACTTTAATTCGCAATTTAGGCTTTGGTGCTGTGAAAAATATCTATTTAGAAGCTACAGAGCCAATAGATGGTGAGACTTTTCATAGATGGTTAGTAGAGGCACTTAAACCTTATACAGATAGTATGAGAGCTCAAATGCGTTTAAGCTATATTCCTACATTTTATATTGTTGGAGACAACTTTGGCGCAAACGGTGGTCAATACTTTGACTTCTCTAATGACTACAAAAAAAAGGGGTATAATATAACCATTTATAACCCAATAGATGATTCTGTATTATAAATAAAAAAAATGGTGTTCGACTTTATTTTGAGTCGGACATCATTTCAAGAGATATGATTGAAAGAATATACAAACTATTTGAAAGGTTGGCGAGCATTGGGAGCGACAAGTATCTACATTTAATTGTGGGTATGATGGTGGCAGCCATTATGCGCTTACACGTTGGCGCATTAGCTGCATTGGCAGCCGTTGCAATAGTAATGGTAGCAAAAGAGAGTGTAGACTACTTTATACGCAAGGAGAATTTCGACTTAACGGACGCACTCGCAGGCGTAACGGGTGGAGTAGTAATGTTAATATTAATGATATAAAATGGCAAACTTTACAATAGGAGAGCTGTGCACCTCAAAGGTGGCACAAGAGAAAGGAATAGATAATACACCCCCAGCAGTGGTTAGGGTGCATCTGACGGAGACTATAACACTACTGGAGGCTATACGTGCCGAATGGGCAAAGTATTGCCTCGAATACAATTTAGGTACACCGTCTTTGATAGTAACGAGTGGGTACAGAAGTCCCGAATTAAATAAGGCAGTGGGTGGCGTAAAGAACAGTGCGCACGTTGCTGGTTATGCAGCCGACATCGTTCCAGCTAATGGAAAGCAGGACGTATTTGAGCGCTTTATGGCATACAGCTTTAGCAAGCGTGGCTATCTGTACGATCAAATCATAATTGAAAAAAACAGCCACACACGATGGGTACACGTGGGATATAAGAAGCCTGACGGTAGCCAACGCAAACAATGTTTCAAACTAAATGTATAGATATGAATAGACTAATAGGAGCAATATGGGGCGTGCTGATATGCACCCTAATTACACTTTGCAGTTGCAAGACCAAGAAAGCCGTGCAGGTGGAGAATGTAAAGCGCACGTATGATAGTGCGCAAGTGGTAAAGGAACAGGCAAGCGTGAAATACTCACTCGTGGACACATCACGCATAGACGAATATACAACGCTTATAAGAGAGTACATATTCGACACACCTAATTACGGCAAGGAAAGCTGTCTTGCTCACGACACGAATGTTAATTCGCCAATGGTAGAATACAAAGGCGATGGCAGCATTATAATACATCACGGCTTAAAAAGCATTAAGGAAACGAAGATAAACCGTAAGAATGAGAAGAAAGGCGTGTCAGTGCAGAAAGACAGCACAGTAAAGAAAGTGGCAAGAACGAAAGTACACGCCACCGAGCAGCACAAGCAGAAGCAGAAGCAAGTAGAGCAGATAGCCGTATCGAAACCTTTCGACTTTTGGCAGCTAATAGTAGGTGTAAGTATTCTGTTTGCCATAGCCATAGCTTTATACTACCTTTACAAGCGAGTGCCAAGCGTGCGAAATGTGGTGCAAAAGATATTAGACAGAGTAAGGAAATAGCCGTAATAATATAAACGCAAAAAGCCTCATCAAGCAAATATGTTTGGTGAGGCTTTTGTCGGTTAAGAAATTTTAACGCTTCTATATTTAAAATAAATAGCATTTTATTTTGAATAACAAAAATATATGCCTACCTTTGTATCGTAATAATAAAACAAATAAGAAAGGTGAGACACACCGAAAAAACTGTACAAGATATGAAAAATTTAACACTGCACTCTTTCAAGCTTAAATACACAAAGGTAGTAGGTAAGCAAGGACACGAAAGAATGAAGAAAAACGCAGAATATCGAAGAACTTTTGGTAATATGTCAGTTCTCAAGGCTTACGCACAATTCAAGGCTGAACACGATGCAAGAATGGCAAAATACGATGAGTTGGAAAATAAAATAGCTGCTTTTGAAAAATTCTTAGAAAGCAAAAATGCAAACTATCAACAAAGCAAAAAAAGCGAAAGCCGTTACTACACTTACAACGGCAAAAAATATCGCTTTAGTGCGCACGTATACCCCACAGGCTCAATGACAAATGAATTGTTGGGCGTGGTTGATTTGTGCGCTGATAAGGAATTGATAAACGAAATAGAAAAAGAATTAAATATAACATTATAAAATATGGATAAATACATTATACAACAAAGTAACACCCAACCTAACAAGTGGGTACTCACCGATAAAGAAAAAGGTGTTATCATTACCTTTGAAGATGGTAAATTTAATGAAACACAGAAAGTTACAATGTTATATAACACCCACCTAACAGCCAACGAACTCGCAAAAGCAATGCGAGAGTTAGGAGAATGGGCTGTGCGCCATCACGGCTCAAAGTGTTTTAATATTCCGTACGGTATAGAGTATAGTGAGGACGACACAAAGATGTATTTATATCGTAGAAAGTCTCCAAAGTGGAGATTAGATATACAAGACAACATAGATAAAAAAGAACTTGCCGACAGCTTGCGAAAGGCAGCCGAATGGCTTACAAAGCGGTAGATATGGAGAAAACGTCAGAGGATAAATGCAAAATGGTTGTGCGCTTATACAAGGAGCAAAAGCACACCATTAAGGAGATAGCAGAAATAGCAGGCGTACCATCTGTACAGACGGTATACGCCATCTTAGACGAGTACAAAGTACCTCGTTTAAGGAAAAGAAACATCGCACGTTCTGTGTCCATTTCGATAGATACAGAATTAGATGAGATAATAGCTCAAGCAAAGCCGAAAAACCTATCAAAGTGGCTTTGCGAAATGGCAAAGAAAGGAGCAAATATTAAATGAATATAAAGAGGCAGCCTAAATGGGTGCCTCTTCTTTTAAGTTGTCTAAAATAGTGCGTATAGCTTTGTCAGCGTGTTTGCGCATTATTTTCATATAGTTGAATATAGGGCGGTTGCTTTTCATTGATTGCCCTATACAGTATTCGAGAATTTCGAGCGGTATACCTAAGTCGAAGCCGTGCTGGACGAAAGATTTACGTGCGCTATAATAGCACACCTTTTGCCAATTCGACACGCCTACATCTTTTGCGAGGCTTTTTATTGCACGTGTTATATAAAGGTTGAAATTTTTATAAGAGAATTTATAACCAAAGTCTAAACGCCCAGTTCTTTTATTTATCCACTTATCTATTATTTCTTTCGCTTCGGACTGTATAGTGAAAGATATTCGCTTGTCTGACCGTTTGGTATTTCGGGACTTATGGCGAATGTACTCGAGGACTTTTACGTCTCTAAAATCAATTGCGAGCAAATCTATTAAATTAATTCCACCGAGATAATAAGATAGCATAAATATATCACGTGCTACACGTTGTTTCTTTAGGCGTGGTATTGCGCCTCTAATTAGTTGCAAGTCGCTAACTGTTATGTCTATTTCTCTCTCCTCTTCGGCAGCACGTTTCCAATATGTAAATGGGTGTAGTTGATACGTTACTAACTGTTGTTTTATGGCACGATTGATAATAGTGCGTGTCATTGATAGTGTCATATTAATATAGGCTTGCGAAAGACCTTTGCGCCTTAAATAGCGTTCAAAGTCTGCAATGGTGGACGTTGAAATGTCGTTTAAATATACATCACCGTTACTGTATTCTGTGAATAGACGCAAAGAATTGCGGAGCATACTTGTGTAGCCATTTCGACCATCTTCCAATAGTTCGTTTTGGTATTGCTTTGATATTTGAGCAAAGGTAATAGCAGACGAATGAGAGTGCATACTCTTTAGCCTATCCCGCAATTCTTTGCCACTGTATATGTTGATATTAGGGATAGCGTCGAGGCGTTCCTCATATTCATTTAGTAGGTTGCGTAGCTTAATATTTATTTCGTGGGCATTTGGTAGACGAATAACGATACCATTGTCAAACTCATTAAAGCTATTAACTTTATATTTTGTAACGATGTAGTGTGTAGTATTCTTATGCCCTACGGCAATACGTATTTTGTACGTGCCATCTTTTGCTTGTGTGTGCTTTAATAAAGCTAATTTAATTGTTGCCATTGTTTTAAAAATTAGAAAACGAATAAAAAATGTTCGCTTATACGTCCAAATTTGGACAGAAAACAAGTTTTTTTTATTCGTTGATATTCAACGGCTGCATGTCTTTTATTTTAAAAAGTGCCTAATTATAAGGTAATTAAGCACTTTTGAGAAAGTGATTCCGTTGGGGTTCGAACCCAAGACCCACAGCTTAGAAGGCTGTTGCTCTAATCCAACTGAGCTACGGAACCAACAATTCGGCTGCAAAAGTACGGCTTTTATTCGTTTTCACCAAAAGAATAGTAAAGTTTTTTAGTTCGCGCCTCTTTATTCGTACCTATTAACAGATTTACGTATAGGGCAAAACCAACAGTTATAAGCCGCAAGCCACATACAGTAAGGTGTGTGTGCAGCGAGTTATATATTAAGTTTCGTACAATAAAGGCAGACAAACAGAGCAGTCTACACATTCTACTTAAACTGATTAAGGAACGAGTCGGCTTGCGTATTTCCTAAGTTCTTCGCTTTTTCGATATTGGCAATACCCTCCTGTTTCTGATTGTTTTTACACTGTGCAATGCCAAGAACAAGATAAGCCTCTGCATAGTCGTCTTTTAAAGCAATTGCTTGTTTGGCAGCAATAATAGCCTCGTCTAACTTGTTTAGTCGTAGCAGCAAATTAGCCGCTTCGGCGCAGTAGGTAGGTTCAGCCGGATCGAGTCGAGCAGCAATCAGAATATCTTGTAGAGCTTGTTGCCACAACTTTCCCTTTACTTCTATCTGTTCGCGCAAATAGTAGAAATCTGCCTCTAAAGTGCCTTGATTAAGATATTCGTACACATAGAGGTCTTTCATAGCATCGCGATACTTTCCCATTTTGTTAAATTGCTGTGCGCGCGCCAAGAAATAAGGAGACGATGTTTCCATATATGGCGTGTCGCATAGTTCAACACATTGGTTCAGCAATGCAAGAACAGCCTCGTTGCTTGCATTAAGTTTTTCTTGGCATTGCGCCATTTCTAAGTATAGTTCGGGATTTTTAATAGGCGTATTTGTAAGCGCTTCGAAGTCGTGATATGCTTGTTGGTAATTGCCTTTTGTGTAAACAATTTGAGCCTGAAGATGTTTGTATACAGGAGCAGGATTAAGTTTATAAGCCTCGTTAGCCTCGTTCATAGCCTTATCTAAAGTCCAGCCTTGTGCTTTTGCCTTATCGGCGATGGCAGCCGTTGTTACACCCTGAAAAATTAGTCTACCATAGTTATAGTGTGCTTCGTCTTTAGCAGTAGTTTTAGCTATAGCTTGTTGCAATGTCTTATCAGCTTCGGCAACCTCTCCATTCGCTAAAAGTTTAGTAGCCAATGTAACGTAACCATTATTCAGCGTAGGAAACTTTTGCAGAAAATCGTTAATGGTAGCCATTCGGAGCGACTCTATTTTTGTTGCAGACAACATTAATGCAATAATAGCCTCGTCGGGCTGTTGTGGTAATGCTATTCTAATTCCAGACTGTAAGAGCGTAGGATCGTTTTGAGAAAGACCAGTTAGCACAAAGTCGTTGGCATATTTTGCATCGGTAGCACTTTGTAGAGTTCCGTTGCTATTGTAAATGCCTACTATTTGTCCTTTATCGTTCAGCACCGGTGCCCCGTTATATTTTTCAGAGGCAGTTGTGGAAAGCACACAGTAGTTATACTTCATCATAAATTTTTCCACCTTATCTATATTAGCTTTTATAGGTTCGCCAGCTTGTGAGGGCATAACAATCCATGCAGCTGAATTGGCAACAACCGATGGTGCAAACAGAGCAGCATTAGTTTTAGCTGTTATCTTAAACTTTGCCACATCGTAAAGCTCGTTTGCTCCCAATATTGTTTCCACACTATATTTTTGTCCGTTGTTATCGGTAACTTCAGCTTTCATAGCCCCCACAAAAGGTTTCCATGTGCTAACACAAATGCCATTGTTTGAGACGAAAACACCATTAGACGTGGAGAGAATGGAACCTTTTGCATCGAAGGTGGTGAGAGTAAAGGTTGTGTTTGCAGCCTTTTTTACAGCCGTTGGTTGTGCTGTTGCTACAGTGGCAATGCCCAAACAGAGCATTAGAAGAATAGAGAATATTTTTATTGGTTTCATACTTTTATATTCGTTTACGATGGTTGATTACTGTTTATTAGTTCGCGTGCATTCTGTAGTGCAGCCTCTGACACGTCAGAACCAGACAACATTTGTGCTATTTCTGCAATACGTTCTTCGCTTGTTAGCTTGCGCAATTTGCTGGTGGTTCCAGTAGCAGAGTCGTGTTTCTCTACCTTATAGTGCGTTGTGCCCAAAGCAGCTATTTGTGGTAGGTGGGTAATAGAAATAACTTGTTTATTGTTGCTACCCATTTGGCGCATAACAAATGCCATTTGCTGTGCAATTTTTCCACTAACGCCAGTATCTATCTCATCGAAAATAATGGTAGGAAGTTTAACCGCTCCACTTATCATAGCTTTAAGCGACAGCATTACACGCGCTATTTCGCCACCCGATGCAACTTGTGCTATGGGTTGCAACGGACTGTTGCGATTTGCAGAGAAAAGAAATTGCACCTTGTCTGCTCCATCGTCAGCAAGTGGCTTCGCCTCGAACTGTATATCGAACTGCACATTGGGAATGCCCATTGGTATGAGTTTTTCTTTCATTTCTTTCTGAATAGTTTTTGCAGTTTTTTCTCGTCCTTTGGTTAGTATAGCCGCTTGTTTTGCACAGTCGGTTTGTTTTGCAACAAGCGTTTGTTCGGCATCTTTCAGCAATTCGTCGCTGTTGTCTATACTGTCCAACTTAAGTTTCAAGTTGGCTTGTATGTTGAGCAATTCGGCAATAGTTTCTACGTGGAATTTCTTTTCGAGATGGTATATCTTATCTAACTGTTCGTTGATAAAATCTAATCTGTTGGGATCGAAATCAATATCGGCAGCAGCTCTGCTAACTTCCTCTGCAATGTCTTTTATCTCAATATACACGGTGTCTAAACGTGTATTCAGTTCGTTAGCTTTCGGGAAAACAGCTGTTATATTAGCCAAATTGTCGGTAGCAGACCTTAATTGTTGTACGGCACCAGTTTCCTCGCCATTCAAGAGATTGTCTGCACTAAACAGAGACGACTTAATATCTTCGGCGTGCGTAAGAGTTTTAGCCTCAGCTTCCAGCTCTTCTTGTAGTCCATCTTGTAAGTTTGCACTTGCAATTTCTTCATACTGGAAGCGTGTAAATTCTTCGTTTTCCGAACTCTCTTTCAATTGTTTTTTAATTTCTGCCAATTTGCGTTCGGCATCTTTATACGCTTTAAAGGTGGTTGCGTAAGCAATGCGTTCTTTATCGTTATCTGCCAAAATATCTATAACATTCAGCTGGAAATCTTCTTTTTGCAATAGCAAGTTTTGGTGTTGCGAATGTATATCCACAAGTTGGTCGCCCAATTCGCGCATTAAGTTAAGCGGCACAGGTGTGTCGTTAATAAATGCACGCGACTTTCCGTTGCTGCTAATTTCTCGTCGTAGAATAGTTTCGTTAGAATCGAAATCGATATTGTTTTCGGCAAAGAAGTCTTCGAAAGCATTTTTAGTTAAAGAGAATGTTGCTTCTATTACGCATTTCTTTTCACCTTGTTTTATTTGTTTGCTATCTGCCCTATTACCCAACAGCAATCCAATGGCTCCAAGAATAATACTTTTTCCTGCTCCAGTTTCGCCACTTATTACAGAAAATCCATTGTAGAAGTCGATATCCAATTGGTCTATTAACGTAAAATTCTTTATATATAGATGCTTCAGCATATTGTTTTTGTATTATTGTTTAATCTTGTCCCACGTAGCATTCTGACTAGCGTTAATGCTGAACAGAATGTCGTAGACCGACTCTTTTTCTTTTTGTGTCCCTTTTTTGTTGTATATATTCGCCAATTCGTCTTTCTTATAGTCTGTCCAAATTTGAGGCCACATACTCATGGGTTTATCTTCGTGTGCTTTTTTCAAGTCGTTTTGCAAAGCAGTAGTTATGTTGGTTCTGCCTCGTTCCACACTGTTAGCCATTTCGTCTAATCCTGTGCGATAGTAGTCGTATTGCAGCTGTCGGAATGGTTTCATTCCTCCATCAATATAATCGTTGATAATGGCAAATCTGTTTTTTGAATTTTCGAATGCTTTCCAGCCCGTGAAACTTAAGTTCTGCGCATTGTTGGTAAGATTCATGCAACGCTGTAGTACGTCGTCGCCACCCATTGGTGAAAACGAGTCGAGGTTTATCCCTATAATGAGATAGGCATAATACGCAAAAAGAGCAGTAAGCTGATTGTTGATAGTTTCCTCGTTGAACTCAATCTGGTCGAACTGAGCAAACTCAAAATTGAAGTCTCCGTCTTTAAAATTAAACAAAGTAGATGTGTATGCGGAGTTATACACAGGTCGGTTTGCTTGTATAAGTGCCGTGCAAGTAAAAGTGTTGTTACCTGGATCGTACTTAGTTACTGTGATATTAAAGTTACAAACAATTCTTTCGTTCTTTTGGAACTTAAGATTAGTCCATTGACGTTCGTTTACAAACTGTTCGAGAGTTTGTTGCAAATTTTCGAATACCGACTTATCGGTTCCTTGTATTTGATTATGGTTGATGGTTATTTTGGCTTGTAGTTCTTGCGCTACAGTGGTGTTGCTAAAGAATAGAAACCAACTCATTAATAATGTCGTGAGCCACCAACCGTTTGCATTTCTTTTCATACTCTTTCTTTTCTCTTTTCGAAATAATCGTTATCTGATTGTCGTCCGACTGGAAAGTTGTACCAACATTTCGTGTAGAGTTTAGCACAATAAAGTCGGCGTTCTTTCTCTCTAATTTTGCTAATGCATTAGCCTCTTCGTTGTTGGTTTCCAAAGCGAATGCCACAATACGTTGCTGGGGTGTTTTTTGTTTTCCCAATGTAGCAGCTATATCGTGCGTAGGCTGTAATTCAATGTGCAGATTATCCTTTTCGCGCTTTATTTTCGTATCGGAGAAACACATTGGTTTAAAATCGGACACAGCAGCACACAAGATAGCAGCATCTGCATTTGGAAAGACTTGTGTGCACGCTGCATACATTTGTTCGCAGCTCTCTACATTTATGCGGTTTATACCTTCCGAACACGTTATGTGAACAGGACCAGCCACAAGTGTAACATTTGCGCCACGTTTGTAACATTCTTCAGCAAGCGCAAAGCCCATCTTTCCAGACGAGTAGTTGCCTATAAAACGCACAGGATCTATCTTTTCGTATGTTGGTCCTGCAGTTATTAGAATATGTTTTCCGTTTAAATCGTGTTTTTCATCTATAGCATTATTAAAATATTGCTCTAAACAAGCTACAATAGTTTCAGGCTCTTCCATTCTGCCTTTACCTTCCAAACCACTTGCCAAGAAGCCACTCGCAGCCTCTATTATGTAGTTTCCCCTACTCTTCAATATATTTATGTTCTCTTGCGTTGCAGGGTGTTTGTACATATCGAGGTCCATTGCCGGAGCAACAAATACAGGAGCTTTCATTGATAAATAGGTGGTAACAAGCATATTGTCGGCAATGCCATGGCACATCTTTCCCAATGTTGCTGCAGTGCAAGGGGCTATCAGCATAGCATCAGCCCATAAACCTAAATCGACGTGCGAATGCCACGTGCCATCGCGCTGAGAAAAGAAATCGCTTATGACTGGCTTTTGTGTGAGTGCCGACAATGTAATGGGGGTAATAAATTCTTTTCCACTGGGAGTTATAACCACCTGAACTTCGGCTCCTTGTTTAACAAGTTGCCGAATAATAAGGCAACTCTTATAGGCAGCAATAGACCCTGTGATGCCCAGAACTATTCTTTTTCCTTTCAACATAGTTATCGGTTGTTGAATTCGCGGAGGCGAATACGTGTGAGCACTTGTTTTGTATTATAAGTAAAGTCGCTTGCAAGCATCCAACTATAGAAGCCCGGATCTCTGTGCAATACCTCTGCAACGTCCCAACCACGATACTTCCCAAAATTGAACACTTCGTGGCGACGAGGTTTACCATTTTCATCGAGCAACACGTTACCATCTTTGTCGGTTACGTCTTTCCAAACAATACGTCCTGCAAAGTCTACATTATCGTTCATTCGCGAAAACTCAGCCAGTTCGTCCATATCGTTTTTTAATATACGCTCTGGATTAGTTTGATTTTCTTCAGAGTACATATTTACTTGTCCCTGCAAAACGCGCCATGTTGCTTCGGTATCTTCGTCAGCCCTATGAGCCGTGAAGTCATCTTCCATCTTTCTCCCACAATAATACTCGTATGCTGCAGCAAGATTGCGTCGTTCCATCTTGTGATAAATGTTTTGTGCATCTATAAGGCGGCATTTTGAGAAATCGAAATCAACGCCAGCTCTTAGAAATTCTTCTGCCAATAGAGGAATGTCGAAACGATTAGAGTTAAAACCAGCAAAATCGCAGCCCTTAAACTTATTAGCCAGTTCAGCAGCTTTCTCTTTAAATGTTGGTGCATTAGCTACATCTTCGTTTGTTATGCCCGTAAGTTCTTCCACTTCGTGTGGTATTTCTTTTTCTGGGTTAATATAAAAGTTTTCTCTTTCTTCGTTCCCATTGGGCGAAATCTTTATGTACGACAATTGTATAATGCGATCTTTTACTAAGTCAAGACCAGTCGTTTCAAGATCGAAGACAATTAATGGCTTCTTTAAATTTAATGACATTCTCTGTACTATATATTATATAATGTATATGGGGGATATATATTATAATGTATGTGGGCAGACTTAATGTAAAATCTGCCCACATCTATTATCAAATTTAATTAATCGTTGAGCAATACAGGCATAACAAGCATTAGCACGTTTTCGCCTTCTGGTTGCTCGGCTGGCACAATAATACCTGCTCGTGAGGGGTCAGCCAATTGTATGTTTACTTCGTCGCTCTGCAAATTATTTAAGATTTCTAAGATAGAACTACCTTTAAAACCTATGCTCATTGGATTTCCTTCGTACGTACAAGTCATACTTTCTTTTGCACTTGTAGAGAAGTCTATATCTTCAGCACTCAAGTCTAATTGTCCGTTTGTAATATGGAAGCGAACCAATTGCGAAGAATCGCTTGCAAATGGTAACACACGACGAACTGCACCAATGAATGATTTGCGGTCTATTATAATCTGATATGGATTATTTTCTGGAATTACACTATTATAGTTAGGATATTTCCCGTCAATAAGTCGGCAAATTAAATTACCCTCACCAAAAGAAATTTCAGCAGAGCGAGCATCAAAACTAATAACTACATCGCTACTATCTTTTGAAATAAATCCCTTTAACAAAGTAGCTGGTTTCTTTGGTAATATGAATGATGCAGGAACTTCGTTCGTTACAGAGAATACTCTGTTGCGCACCAACTTATGTCCATCGGTAGCTACTACTGCCAATCCATCTGGCTTCAAATCAAAGTAGATACCATTCATTACAGGGTGTAGTTCGTCTTGTGCTGTTGCAAATAACGAACGTGTAATATTATCAATTAAGATTTCTGCACTCAGCGTAATAGTAATTTTATCGGTTGAGAGCGGCTGAGGTATTGGAAACTCATCAGCTTCTATAACAGGAAAGTTATACGAACCGTTCTGATAGCTAACATAAATAGTATGCTCGTCCATATTTACGTCTATCGTCAATGGCTGTTCGGGCAATTCCTTTACAGCATCAAGAATGTTTTGGTTGTTTACAGCAAACTTTCCTTCACCCTCAAGCGAATCGAGGTTCATTGACATACAGACAACATTTTCGCTATCTGATGCAGTAATTGTAAGCTGTCCGTTCTGTACTTCAAATACAAAACAGTTTAATATTGGTAACGTGTTCTTGCTGTTAATAACACGCGAAAGCGACAGTAACCTGCTACTTAGGGCAGTGCTTGAAATGGTAAATCTCATTAGTTCTATATATTTTTAATTGTAATTCATATTCTTTTGCCGCACCAAATACGACTAAAGAGACGTTATGGATATTCTCAAAATTCGCTCTTCATCGTACAAAAATACGAAAAAACTGTGTGAAAGACAAAATTTAAAGCTAAAAGTTTCTGTTTTTAGAACTATTTTAGTAATTTCGCAGATATAATACTAATGGGCAACAGTTGGTGTTAAACTATCTAACAGAGTTGTATGCCTACTTTAAAATAGTGTGATATAAAAAAAGAATTTTATTAATAAAACTGCAAAATATATAACATGGAACTACAAGGTAGAGTTATCGTTGTAATGGAACCACGCGAAGGAACATCAGCACGTGGACCATGGAAATCACAACAGTATGTAATAGAAACCCACGACCAATATCCTAAAAAGATGGTTTTCGATATATTCGGTGCCGACCGTATAGACCAATTCGCAATAAAAGCAGGCGAAGAAATCATCGTCAGCTTCGATGTTGATGCACACGAATATCAAGGTAGATGGTTCAACAATATTCGTGCTTGGAATATTCAGAGAGTAGACGCAGCGGCTGTACAAGCTGCAGGAGCACCTGCTTCAGCTACACCAAATCAAGGAACACAAGCACCTGCAGGCGGTAGTCAGGCTCCATTCCCTCCTACTACATCGGGTAGCGATGCCGACGACCTACCATTCTAATAAAACAATTTGGTTAGAGATTCCAATAGTACTTATAACAAACAAAAAGAGCTGAAACCTGCTAAGTGTAGTTTCAGCTCTTTTTATTTTCTAGTCTTTCTGTTATTTTTGTAAATCGTCTAATATCTTCATAAGTCGTCCAAGTTCAGTATAGGTGTAATCTCTGTTGTTATTTTCTTTTTCTTTCATCGACTTATCGGCATTGGCTATTGCATTTTTAAAATTACCTCCATTGCGTTCAAAATAGCCATGCAATCCTTTACTTTTACGAAAGAAGTCAATAGTCTTTTCGTATTCAACGTATTTATTTAAATCTTCTATTAACGAATCTTGTTTTTCGTATGGCCGAGAAGTGTAGCCGAAGTAATAGCGAAAGAACAGCTCTGTGCATAAATGAGTTTCAAAAAACACTACGTTGCAGAAAATTCCTTTCTTTGGCTGATTTATTGGCTTAGCAAACTCTTCCTTTAATTTCTTGTATCGTGTGCGTTCGGGTTCCTTATCTTTATTATCCATATCTATGATACAAAAGACATAGGTATAGCCTTTTTCCACAGCTTCTCTGATTTTTATTTTCAATTCTTCTATACTTGTATGCTTTGGACAGTCTGGTTTAAAAACCACCTGTTTGTAAACATCACGCAGGGATTGAAAGTAATAGAACTCTGTAATACCTTCACCAATAATCATTGCCGATTCACGTAGCTTCCTCATACTAATCTTCTAAATCTATAAAGAAACTACCTAATTCTGGTTTTGCTCCTAATCTACCAATATGATATGAATTGTAGAGCGATAAATTCTTGTTTAAACCGAACTCATTAGCACACGTATATTCAGACGAGGCGGTTTCTTTATTCTTCTCAACAAACCATACAACTTCTCTATTTTCATTTATTAAGTCTTGAGCGAGCAGAGCTGTCTCTTGGCTTGTGATGATTAGCTGCGACTTTTCCGAATTGTAAATGAACACATTCAGATAGTAGAACAGCAAATCATAATGTAGGTCTTCGCCCAATTCGTCTAAGAAATATACATGAGAACCTGTTATCATATTAAATAATGCATCTAATACACGTATGTATTTCTGTGTTCCTTTTGATTGGAAATTGAGTGGAACATAAAAATACTCACTCTTTGAACAATTTCGAAATATTATGGACTCTGTTGTTGGCTTAAGAAGTTCCTCTTTCAATTCGTTAGGAAAACTCTCTTTTAAAATAAGTTCGTGTTCTTCATTAGATATATTTCGGTCCTCAATAACTGGCTCATATTCTAAAATATTCAAATCGGCTTTTTGCAGCATTGTGTAATAAAACTTACGTCTTTTAGGGTCGTTGTAAGCTTCCTTTAGGATCCTAATAATTCCTTTTGAAAAATCAATATTAGCTGGATTATAGTTAAATAAAATATAATCCAAGAGAGTGGAGAATGCTTCTATGTCTTCCTTAAAAGCAACCTTATTGCAAACTGATAGCACACTGTGATTGTTGAGTGTGTTTTCACGAATACTTTCCTGCGTTTTGGTAGATAGTTTTAAACTTGCCCCGAACTTTATTTCTGCTTGTACATTATCATTAACAAATGCACGCTCATAGAACAATGCTCTTGATTTGTTGGGATAGTAATACAGAACCTCGTTCAGAATATATTTATCATTGAATTTTACATCATAGTCGTACCTAATGCCGTTAGCATAAAACGATACGTGCATTTCTGTTGGTTCGTTCCTCGTAAGGGCAAAAGGATTGCTACCAGTTATTTTGGATTTAGAATCGATTTTTGATAGAATCAGTATAAAGAAAACTTGGCTTAATGCCTCTAACATATTCGATTTTCCTGAAGCATTTGAGCCATATAGAATACCTATCTTATATAAGTATACGCCATCTACAACCTCTGCAACAAGGGGCGATGAGGCTCCTTTGGCAATAAAGCTCAATCCTTGTTTATTGCGAATAGAAAGATAGTTTTTTACCCAAAATTCTCGTATCATAGCAGAAATGTTTTGTTCATATTGTAATACGCTTACAAATGTACGAGATATTTTTCTTCTGTCAAAGAAAACAAGTTTAATTATTATTGGTGTGTGATAAGACTTTATATAATCTGCCTTTTTCCAAATGTAACTAAGAAACAGAATACAGACATTGCTAAAGAATATTTTAAATAAACATAAGGCAATATTGCTACTACGTAGTGCCAAAACAAAACGATGCGTGAAAACAAACGTTTCACGCATCGGTGTCGGCACTACAATTGTTTAGGTTCTACAACATTTTATGGGTGTTGCGATGGATCAGAACCTGAATTAGGTTTGGTTTTCTCGTCTTTCTTGTCGCCAACCTTTACACGTTCGTAGCTTACATCGGTAAGTGTAAAATACTTACGAGAAGGCAACAAACGCACCTTAGGTTTAGTAATGTGGAGGTTTGCGTTAAAGGTTTCTTTCTCCTTATCAACAAGTTTACTTCTGAACGATGGTGTTAGCATTCCAATATCGCCAAAATCTACTATGTCGCCGTTCTCCACGTGTCGTTTTGCTATTTCAGCGGCAAGGCGTAAAACTGCCTCTACTTCGGCACCCGAAAAGGTTGTGCCATGCGCCACTTCTGTGCAAAAACTGCGATGATGAACTCGCTTACGTCCAGTGGGACGTGCCTGAATAACTACTTTACCCTTTAATTTACCAAGGGTAGACTTGCGCTCTGTGAGCACAAATGTTAATGGTCTATTTGTCATAAAATAAAACTATGCTCCAAGTTGGTTAATAGATTAGAGGTTAGGAGCTTTAACCCTCTGTTTTGTTATATTGTTTATCTTGATTACGTTTGCAAAGGTACAACATAAAACAAGCGATTGCAAGAAAATTAAAAACTGTTTGTGGGTAGTTTTGTAGCTACCTCCGCTATGCCTTATTTTACTATACTTTCAGAGGCTTTAAAATTAAAGGGTAGTGCCTTATTCGTATCATAACACACGCTGTGGGGTTATATCGCATAAAAAAATACTCCTCTCATAGCACTTGCTATGCTATATGCCTACTATATATATAAGGTGAAAAAGTAACAATGCATAAACAGTAAGCTAATAATAATAGTCTGTTTGCTAAAATTTATCCGATTGTAAAAAAAAAGAATTACTCTTTGTGGTATCAGCCTTATTTCTTAACTTTGTAGCAAATCATAGTTACATCTTATGTAGACAAGAATTGTTTAGTATTATACAATGAATTACTTGCAACCCATGTTCTACTAATATGGAATAAAACAACGTGTACAACAATATAAATACAACAACCCATTAACCTATTTTATATGAAAAGATTTTTATTATTCGTAGTGTCAGTATTTTTAAATATTGCTATGCTATCGGCACAAAATAGTAGCAGTGTTATTTCGGGCGAAGTTAAAGATAGTAAAGGCACTTTAGCCGGAGCCTCTGTTTTCTTAATTAAAGATATGTCTACACAAGACATCTACCAACATACCATAACCGACGACAATGGTAGGTTTTCAATTACTGTTCCCGTAGGCGATTATGTTTTAGGAGTAAGCTATGTGGGTTATGCTCTGCATGGACAAAAAATAAACGTTACGGAAGGAAATAACAATGTTGGCTCTATTGTTTTAAAAGAAACCACCCAAGAACTACAAAATGTTGTTGTACAAGGAAAAATTGTTCACGTGCGCACGCAACCTGATGGATTTTCTGTAGATGTGAAAGATATACGGGACGCAAACAAACAACTGCAGCCACTATAGAACCGCTATACGATTTAGGCATTGGAATGAGCTATTTTTTGCTGAACAGACGCTTGTCGCTTACTGTTTCAGGGCTAAACCTCTTATCGTCAAGATATAAAGGAGTTAGCTATCGTCAGGGCTATACTATATCGTTTAATAACCGATACGATTATCCAACGCTCTATTTTTCAATCTCTTATAAGTTCTCGAATGGTAAAGATAAATCTTCGTTGCGCATATCTGAATCGACAGAAGACATAGAAAACAGATTTTGATAGCATTAACAAGATAAGTCGGGTTGCGGTTTTAAGAACTCATTGCAGCAGTACACCTACTGTAAACAACAAACCAATGCGCAAAAACAAACGTTCTGCGCATTGGTATCATAGGCTACAAATGTTTAAGAATTTACACCAACATATAGCTGTTACACCCCCTTCGGAACCAAAATTAGGTGCAGCCTTCTAAACCTTCTTTTCAGCAACTTTTACACGTTAGTAGCCTATAATGATAAGCGTAAAATGCTTACATTAAGAAAGGCGAAAACTGCTATGTGCAAATTAGATATCTATAACGAACGTTTCAGATATCTGTCGCAATCGTCTCAGATATCTGTCGTGTGCGTTTCAGATATCTGTTTTTTTCGTATTGCTCGAAACAGGAATAAACAAAAAATATTCATCGTTTCGTTGATATCTATTAACAATATTAAATTTGCTTGTTTCAGAGCTATTTGCTATCTTTGCAACAAAGAGAAAATTAAAAACAAACATATTGCAGGCATTTTACTAACACTATTAAAGCATACCAATATATTGCTCGGAAATATACTGGAACAGACGCACAAAAAACGTGATGCAATGTTTTACGAGTATTGAAAAGAAACAATAATAGCGAAGTATTTAAAAAGTTGTAGAACGCTGCTATATTGAAATTTAGAACCTTATACAACAAAACAGCTTACAAAGCATCTGTTTTTTTGAAATACAGAAGAATATACATTTATGACAAATATAGATACTACAAATATGTGCTCTCACCTTAAAAAGAAGCTGTTTGAGGCAGATGGCATATACCATTCTGTTTGGGAAGCAATACAAAAAGACGAAGAACTTAGTGCCGTTGTTCGCTCTCGGCAGTTGCACATTTACCGAAATGGTAAGAAAATAATGGTGTTAGCTGGTAAGGCAGCACCTAAACTTATATGCAATGATAGGCTTAACCAGCTAATAGAAAGGGGTGGTAAATGAAAAGGGCTATTGTTATGGGTGCCAGTAGTGGCATTGGGCACGAAGTGGCACAACTGCTTATTACCGATGGGTGGACTGTAGGTGTGGCTGCACGGCATATCGACAAATTAGCCGACTTACAAAATGTTGCTCCCGAACGTGTGGTTGTTGCTAAAATTGATGTTACTGACAACAACGCCGAAACAAACTTTCGCCAACTTATTGAGCGCATAGGAGGGTTAAATCTTTACTTTCACTCAGCAGGAATAGGGTGGCAAAACACAACTTTAGACCCCGACAAAGAAATTAAAACAATGGAAACCAACGCCACAGCATTTACACGAATGGTGGGTGCGGCATATCGCTACTTTACTGAGAATGGTGGCGGACATATTGCCTGTATCACTTCAATTGCAGGAACAAAGGGACTTGGTGTGGCTCCAGCATATAGCGCAACAAAGGCTTTGCAGAATGTTTATATTCAGGCTCTGGAACAATTGGCTATTACAAAGCATCAGAATATATGCTTTACAGATATCCGACCAGGCTTTGTTGATACTCCCCTACTCGCTGGTGCTGCTCATTTTCCTATGCTAATGACAACCAAATATGTTGCACACCGCATTATGAAAGCCATTAAAAAACATAAACACATTTGTGTTATAGACACCCGTTGGCACATTCTTACCTTCTTTTGGCAATACATTCCCAACTGCATTTGGAGGCATATTCCACTTATTCGCACATAAAGAATATGCAATATAAATGGTTACACCGTAGGGTTGTTTATTGTTTTGTATGGGCTTAATGACCACATTGGATTAAACAATACACAAAAAACCGCCACTGCAATTAAATGCAATGGCGGAAGAGATGAAAAAGATTAATTACCAGAGAGTTATCACAACCCCCTTGCCTTTAGCAAACCAGACGCATCTGGTGCCTTAAGGCCCGTAAAATTGGAGAATATCTCCATTAAGTCCATTGTATTTCCACGACTCAGCACTTTATTCCTAAAGTCATCGCCCACTTTTCTGGTCAATGCACCGTGCTTTGCAAAGTAGTCAGCAATATTAACAGCTAATACTTCAGACCACAAATAGCTATAATATCCTGCTGCGTAACCGCCTCCCCAAACATGGTTGAAATACGATGTAGAATATCGTGGAGGAATTTGATTGTTAAGCAATCCAACATCGTTTAGAGCCTTTACTTCGAAGTTTTTAGCTTCGGTAGCAGTAGGAACATTCTTAGTATCGAGCATGTGCCAAGCCATATCTACGCACGTTGCGCCAAGATTTTCGCCTAAGGCGTATGCAGCCTGATAGTTTATAGATTTCAACATACGGTCGCACAAGTCGGCAGGCATAGGCTGGTTGGTTTTGTAATGTTTTGCATAATGATTGAACACCTCTGGTATGCTTGCAAAACTCTCGTTAAATTGTGATGGCATCTCCACGAAATCGCGTGCCACAGCTGTACCACTTAGTGTGTTGTAGTAGCAGTTCGACAACATTCCGTGCAGCGCATGACCAAACTCATGGAACATAGTAGACACCTCATCCCATGTTAAAAGAGTAGGCTGTCCGTCTGGTGCCTTTGCATAATTGCACACATTATATATAAGAGGTATCTGCTGGCGCATTTTGCTTTGCTTTGCAAAAGCACTCATCCACGCTCCGCCACGCTTTGAAGGACGACGAAAATAATCGCAATAGAATAGTGCCAACTGTTTACCATTATTGTCTATTACATCGAACACCTTCATATCTGGGTGATAAGTAGGTATGTCTTTGCGTTCCTTAAAAGTTAAACCATATACCTTATTTGCAGCATAAAAAATACCATTAATAAGAACAGAATCGATATTGAAGTATGGTTTCACTTCATCGTCAGCAAAGTTAAAGTGTTCTTTCTTCATCTTTGCAGAGTAATAGAATCTATCGTAAGGTTGCAAACTAAAGTCAGCTCCTTGTGTTTTGCGCGCATACGCCTCTATATCTGCCGTTTCTGCAACAGCCTTAGGTTGGTATTCCTTTATAAGTTGGTTAAGAAAAGCATACACATTATCGGTATTCTTCGCCATTACATTCGATAAGGCATACGATGCATAATTCTTATAGCCCATAAGTTGAGCCTTTTCGGCACGTAACTTAGCAATCTCCACAATTATAGGAAAGGTGTTGTATTCTCCTGTTCCATCGGTGCGATGAATAGAAGCATTGTAAACACGTTCACGAAGTTGGCGGTTTTCGAGATTAGCAAGTATAGGCTGTTGTGTGGTATTAGTAATAACAATGCAATAAGGGGCTTTCCCGCCACGACTTTCAGCGTCTTTCTTACATTGTGCAATAGCACCTTCGCTAAGTCCAGCAAGTTCTTTCACATCGTTTACCCATACAGTTGATGCTACAGAGGCTTTAGGAAGCATATTTCCAAAGTCTTGCTGCAACTGTGCTAACTTAGTGTTTATTTCTTTCATACGAGCCATTTTATCTTTTGGCAACAATGCGCCTGAGCGTACAAAGTTCTTGTATATTTCTTCCAGTAGCACTTTGTCTTCGCCCTTCAAGCTGTTCCGCTCATGGTCGTACACATATTTTACACGTTCAAAAAACTTCTGATTAAAGCTTATTTCGTTCTCAAAGTTTGTAAGTAATGGTGTTACTTCCTTTTCTGCTGCTTCTATCTCGGGTGTTTTATTAGCTTCGGTAACACAGAAAAATATGTTTTTCACTCTATCGAGTAGTAATCCACTCTTTTCGTAAGCCAATATTGTATTCTTAAAAGTTGGCTTTTCTTTGTTGTTTACAATTGCTTTAATTTCGGCACGTTGCTCTTCTATACCAGCTTTAATAGCTGGAAGATAGTCAGTATCCTTTATCTTGCTAAAGTCTGGTGCGCCAAACGGCAGAGCGCTTTTTTGCATTAATGGGTTCGAATACATTGATTTTCCTTTTTTTCCTTTCTGTATAGAGGCTGCTGTAGCCACAATAGCGGCACATGCAAAACCTGTTAAGAAGAGGACTTTTCTTAAGTTGTTCTTCATAAAGTCGTTATTTTTTGTTTTCAAATTATAGTCTTATTCTTTCTTCGTATATTTGTTATTTTTTCTTCGGATACATTATTGTATAGTGCAGTTGTATATTGTGTAATACAGGAGCAACCACTGTACGCTATGTTTAAATAGTGCTCTGACTTTTCAAGATATCTTTAATTAGTCGCCCATACGCACTTGCTGTTCAGCCAATGGCACTTTCTTTCGTTTCCCGCTAAACTCTGTAAAGTCAATACGTATTATCTCTACACGGTGAAAGCTCTTATGTGCGTACATATCGCCTATCTCTTTAAAATCTGGCGATAGTTTATCAATAAGCAAATGCAATGCTTCCATCTTTTCGTCATCGCTAAGTTGTATGTGTGCTGTACCAAAAAAGATAGCGCTTTCATACTCTGTAGTAAACTTTCCTGGTAACAAATTCACATTACCGATAATACAAAGAGACACTCTATTGTTTACCTTTAATGCTTCTAACTTACGACCTACAGGTGCACAATGTATATATACACTGTTCTTACCATTCCAAACAAAGTTCACTGGAATGCCATAGCCACTGTTTTCTGATACCATTGAGAGCACACCATATTCTCCATCTTTCAACAGTTCCAATGCTCTCTCTTCGTCCAGAAGTCGGTCTCTCCGCCGAACAGTTTCATTTACATACTTCATTTCATCTTTTATTTTTTGCAAATATAATATAAAACTTTGAAATAACCAAGACTACATTACATAAAAAACCAGAAACGATTGCCAATAGAAAATATATATAGAGGAACTTCCCTATTTCATAATTAAGTTGTATCTTTGCAAAGATAAAATGACCTGCATCTGCCTTTACAATGGTAGTATTGAGGTTTACTTAAACTTATCCAAATATTTGAAAATGAAAAAGATTTCGCTTTTTGTTTTAACGCTTTTTATGGTGTTAAACTCACAGGCTCAAGTGTCAAGACCTAAGCTCATAGTTGGTCTTGTAGTCGATCAGATGCGTTGGGATTATCTCTATTTTTATCAAAACGAATACGGACAAGGTGGGCTTCGCCGGCTTCTTAACGAAGGTTTCTCTTTTGAAAATACACAAATAAACTATGCGCCAACTGTAACAGCCATTGGACACTCGTCTGTTTTTACAGGGTCGGTACCAGCATTGCATGGCATTTGTGGTAACAACTTCTGGCAGGACGACCAATATGTGTACTGTTGCACCGATACTACTGTGCGTAGCGTAGGCTCGGATAGTAAGGAAGGACAAATGAGCCCACACAGATTGCTTACCACTACAATAGGCGATGAACTGCGATTAGCTACCGACTTTCGTTCAAAAGTTATTGGTGTGGCATTAAAAGACCGTGCTGCTATTCTACCAGCTGGACATTCTGCAAATGCAGCATATTGGTGGGACACATCTGCTGGCCACTTTGTTTCTTCTTCGTACTATATGGATAAACTACCAGAATGGGTAGAGAAGTTTAATAAAGACAACCATACAGCACCTAATTATAATATTAAGACATCGAATGAAGGGGTTACAATGACTTTCAAAATGGCTGAGGCTGCACTTGAAAACGAACATTTAGGACAAGGCAAAGAAACCGATATGCTTACTGTTAGCATTTCTTCTACCGATGCCATCGGACACCAATATAGCACACGTGGAAAGGAAAATCACGATGTTTATATGCAGTTAGATAAAGACTTGGCTCAATTCCTTAATGTGTTAGATGCCAAAGTGGGACGTGGAAACTATCTTCTATTCTTAACAGCCGACCACGGTGCTGCTCACAACTATAACTTTTTAAAGAAACATCGCATTCCTGCTGGTGCTTTCGAATATAAAAAGGCTGTAGAAGACCTTAACAATCACTTACAAGAAAAGTTCGGAATAAAGCCTGTTATGGGCGAAGACAATTATCAATTCGCCTTTAACGATAAGATGATAACACAAGCTGGAAAAGACAAAGACGATATTATCAACGAAGCAATAAAATTCTTAAAGCAAGATCCTCAATATATTTTTGTATTCAACGAAGAACGTGTTGCTACCGAAACCATGCCCGACTTCATTAAAACACGTATGCTGAATGGTTATATGCGTAATCGTTCTGGTGAAATAGGTGTGGTTACTCGTGCGCAATTCTTTGGTGCAAAAAACTCTCCAGACTATATTGGCACTCAACACGGACAGCCTTATCCATACGATACACACATTCCATGGGTTATGTTCGGTTGGCATGTAAATCATGGAGAAAGTACGCAAGAGGTTACTATAAACGACATTGCTGCTACCGTTTGCGCTATGTTGAAAATACAAATGCCAAGTGGCTGCATTGGTAAAGCTGCATTACGATAAGCTCTAAAAACACACTATGCACATTGCAATTGCTGGAAATATTGGTAGCGGAAAAACTACTTTGACAACTATGTTGGCAAAGCGTTACGGCTGGGAACCACGCTACGAATCGGTGGAATATAACCCATATTTGGACGATTACTACAAAGATATTAAGCGTTGGTCGTTCGCTATGGAAGTCTTCTTTCTGAAAGAACGCTTTAAAGATTTGTTAGAAATCAGCCAATCGGAAAATAATGTTATCCAAGACCGCACCATCTACGAAGGTGTTTATGTGTTTACGGCTAACAACTACGCAATGGGCAATCTTGATGAACGCGATTACGAAACGTATATGGAGCTGTTCGAAGATATGACCGATGCTGTTAGATATCCCGACTTAATGCTTTATCTACAAGCTTCGGTCAGTCATTTGGTTGCAAACATAGAGAAACGAGGACGTAACTACGAACAACGTATGCCGCTAGATTATTTGGAGAATATAAACAAACGATACGAAGACTTCATACAAAATCAGTATAAAGGGCGTGTTCTCACCATTAATGTAGACGAACTCGACTATCAGAACAACCCAAAAGACTTTGGCTTCATTACCGATAAGATAGATCGGGAGCTATTTGGATTGTTCTAATCATTTAATACACTTACTATTATATCACAATAAAAAGAATATGCACATAGCAATAGCAGGAAACATTGGAGCTGGCAAAACAACTCTTACAACAATGCTTGCCAAACGATATGGTTGGACTGCACAGTTCGAACCAGTAGACAACAACCCCTATCTATCCGACTATTACGAGGATATGAAACGTTGGTCGTTTAATCTTCAGATATATTTTCTTAATAAACGATTCAGAGATGTAGTAGAAATATTACGGTCGAACGACACCATTATTCAAGACCGTACTATTTTTGAAGATGCTCGCATTTTCGCACCTAACTTACACGATATGGGGTTGATGAGCGATAGAGACTTCGATAACTATATACAGCTGTTCGATTTAATGCTCAGTTTGGTAAAGCTCCCTGATCTACTAATATATATAAGGAGTAGTGTTCCGCACCTTATTGAACACATTCAACGCAGAGGAAGAGATTACGAGCAAACTATGCGCATTGATTATTTAAGAGGATTAAATGAAAGATACGAAGATTGGATTAAAACATACAACGGAGAACTAATGATTGTTGATGGCGATACCACCGACTTTGCAGAAAATCCGCAAGACTTTAAACGTATTGAAGATATGATAGATGCTCGCTTATTTGGACTATTTCCGCCTAAAAAGTAATAAGCTCTACCCTACTTCGATACGACTAACTTGGTTGAATGATTTCGCTAAATCAATATAAATAGAAATGAAATAACATTGTAGAAACAAACACTATGGAAAAAGTAAAAACATTAATCATAGGTAGTGGCCCTGCTGGATATACAGCTGCTATCTACGCAAGTCGCTCTAACTTAAAGCCTGTGCTATACTCAGGCTTACAACCTGGCGGACAATTAACAACAACAACCATCATTGAGAATTTTCCCGGATTTAAAGATGGCATTGATGCTAACCAACTAATGTTGGAGATGAAGGCGCAAGCTACTAATGTTGGCGCCGACATTCGCGATGGTTCCATAACAAGAGCCGACCTTACTAAACGTCCGTTTATTATTGAAGACGAACGTGGCAACATTATAGAAGCTAACACGCTTATTATTGCAACTGGTGCAAGCGCAAAGTATCTTGGATTAGCTGACGAGGAAAAATATCGCGGACAAGGTGTTAGTGCCTGTGCTATCTGCGATGGTTTCTTCTATCGCAAGCGCACTGTAGCTGTTGTGGGTGGCGGCGATACTGCTTGCGAACAAGCTATGTATCTGTCAAGCTTGGCTAAAAAAGTATATATGATAGTGCGCAAACCCTATCTGCGTGCAGCCGAAATAATGCGTAAACGTGTAGAAGAAAAAGAGAATATAGAAATTCTTTACAACACAAACACTCTTGGACTATTCGGCGAAAATGGCGTAGAAGGAGCACATTTAGTACGCTTTAAGGGCGAAGAAAACGAAGAGAAATACGATATACAGATAGATGGTTTCTTCCTTGCTATAGGCCACAAGCCTAACACAGACCTATTTAAAGGTCAATTAGAGTTTGATGCACAGGGCTTCATTGTTACACAAGGGGTGTCTACCGCTACAAGCAAAGAGGGCGTTTTCGCTGCTGGCGATGTTGCCGACCCTATATACAGACAGGGCGTGGTTGCTGCCGGAAGTGGCGCAAAGGCTGCTATAGAGGCTGAACGTTTCTTGCAAGATAAGGGCGAAAAATAAAAACAAAACTACAAAAAGCCGTATAAAAACATAACTATTAAAGCGAGCTAACATTCTGTAAGGCTACTCTTGCACTATGTTAGCTCGCTTTGCATTTGCTATAAATACTATCTATATTGCGCAACTATAAACCTAAAAATGAACTTGGTGAAAAAAGAGAGCGTTTTCTGTGATATCTAATTCGTAACGGATAGATATCTAAAACAAACGTCTCAGATATCTAAAACGAATGCCACAGACGTCTAAAACGAACGTCTCAGATATCTGAAACGAACGTGAGAGATATCTGAAACGTGAGCTACTATTTTATGCCTACTTTCTTAAACATTTAATACGTTCTATCTATTTGGTAAACTGGCAGTAGAAACCATTTACAACCTCCCTACCCTTTTTCGGCTGAAGCCAAATTTGCAAGGCTCTAATGAGGCATTTAGATAAAACAAAACCTTTTTGCGGGCATAATGAGTCTTTTAAACTAAATAGCATCGGCTGCATGGTACGAGCTGCGTACCAACGGACCGCTTACCACGTGTTTAAAACCTTTCTCTAAACCTATTTTCTTGTATTCGGCAAACTGTTGCGGACTTATATATGCTTTCACTGGCAAGTGTTTAGCTGTGGGCTGCAAATATTGTCCTAATGTTAAACGCTTACAGCCCGTAGCCAAAATATCGTCCATCGTCTGTAATATCTCTTCGTGCGTTTCGCCCAATCCCAACATGAAGCCTGTTTTAGCTTGCACACCGCAACGTGTTATCTCTGCCAGTACCTCCAAACTACGGTCGTATTTAGCCACACTACGCACCGATGGCGTCAGTCGGCGCACCGTTTCCATATTATGTCCACACACATGCGGTTGTGTTTTCAGCACCTTTTCTATCAATTCCTTCTTCCCCATAAAATCAGGAATAAGCAATTCTATCTTTGTTTCCGGATTTAGTTGTTGTATAGCCTCCACTGTTTTCACCCAATGTTCGGCACCATAATCGGGCAAATCGTCTCGGTCTACTGATGTAATAACAGCATAACGCAGGTTTAAAGCCTTTATCGATTCAGCCACATGGCGCGGCTCGTTTGGATTTAAAGCATTCGGACGGCCACTTAATGTGTTGCAAAATCTACACTTACGCGTACAAATGTCTCCTCCTATCATAAGTGTTGCAGTGCGTGCAGCCCAACATTCTGTACGGTTCGGGCACAGTCCGCTGGTACAAATAGTGTTCATTTGGTGGCGTGCTAATATGCCCGCTGTTTCGCCAGACGATTTCTTCGATGTTAAATTTATCTTCAACCAGTCGGGTTTCATCACGTGTGGCGGACGACCAAAAAGCAAGCGTAAGAATTGTTCGGTGGTAAAATTGCGTATCACGTTGCCCATTTCCACACCTTCAATAGCATTAGCTACAGCTTCACGAGAGAAGTCTACACCATGCAAAAGGTTCAGCAATTCATTGTCTAAATCGCCAGATAAGAAATAATCGCCCATCAAGTTTATATTCACAATCTTGTTGTTCTTCAGTTCAATATGTGCCTGAATGGTACCTACATCGGCAAAACGTTTCTTACGAACCTCTGTGTATTTTGGATTCTTACCATATATAAAGTTGTCGGAAGCCAATTCCTTCTCTATCTCAGCAATTTGTTGCATATCATCGGGTGTAAGTTCCAACACTTCGTTACCACACATATACTGTCGTACGTAAGCCATAAATGCTTCTATATTCAGCGTGGTGTAAGTTCCAACATTTGTAACACGCTGTCGCACAGAGGCAACTCCTTTGCTTTGCAACTTCTCTTTACCGGGTGTTAGTGCTTGCGAAAGATGTTCTAATTGTGTGCTGAATAAGAGCGAATTGTGCAACACGCTACGCCCCTTAAGACGATAGAATGCACTGCCCGCTACTTTTTTTCCATCAACAAGTATGTCGTTTCGTCCAGAAAGTTCGGTATTTATACCTAAGCTTTTTATCATTTCTGCTATACTTTTCATATACTCAATAAAGGCACTATTAACGTTTTCAGCAAACGAAATGTACGAAAACTGCATACAACCCTTATCGGCATAAATACAACCTCCTCCGCTTTTGCGCCTAAAAATGTGTATGTTGTTGCGTTTGCAATAGTCTATATTCACTTCGTTTTCTATTAGTTGGTTGCGCCCCAACATAACTGTTGGTTCTACACGCCAAGCCATAAAGTAATCGTCGTTAGTATATTTACGCGCTACATATTCTTCTACGGCAAAATAAAAAGGCAACTGGTGTATTGTTTTCTGTTCAGGAATGATGATATATTTCATTGTTCAGACAATTGTTTTCAATGTGTTTTAATAGGCTGTTTCACCTTATTTATATATATTTTTATGCGATTTTTAGCAGCAAAACCATATCACTTACTAGCATCGCCGATGGCTTGCAAATGTACAAAAAAATATTGATTTATACTAAAATACACTCTTTTTATTACAAACTATGCATCGCAGAGAGATTAAAAAAGATGAAATAACGCTATAAAACAAATATTTTCTCTACCTTTGTAGTAACGTTCTTCGCCATAACAGGCGCAAAATGTAATAGAAATAATGATACTATAAGATTTAAAAACATTGATTATGAAGAAGCTACAACAGGTTTGTATGCTGGCAGTTTGTATGCTAATACTAATGATTGCAGCCGTCCAGAGAGATGGAAAAATATGGGGACATCGTCTGAAAGCAACAAAAGCCGACTCTCTAAAAACTGCAAGAGTAGACACAATGCGTACGCTCGACGATGGAACAAAAGTGATAAACACCACTGTTTTAGGCAAAGATATTACAGGGTATGGAGGCAACGTACCTTTAGAAATATATGTAAAGGAAAGTAGAATTGTGAAGGTAAAGGCATTAAAGAATGCTGAGACTCCAGAATTTTTTGCCGAAGTGAAGCCATTGCTTAGCAAATGGAATGGTAAAACCATAAACGAAGCTCAACAGCTGAAGGTTGATGCTATAAGTGGAGCTACCTTCTCTTCGCGTGGCGTAATAGGAAATATGAAGCGCGGACTGGCATACGCTTCACAAAAAGCAATAGAACCCAGCATATTGGAGCAAATGAATCTTGATGCAAAAACCATTTCGGCATTAATAGTGGTGCTCTTAGCTGCTATTGTTCCGTTGTTTTATCGCAACAAACACTATCGCACCATACAACTATTGTTAAACGTTGTGGTGCTGGGCTTTGGCTGTGGCACGTTTCTTTCGTGGTCTATGTTTGTTAATTTCGTATCGAGTGGTATTAACTTTTGGGCTTCGCTCGTGCCTATCATTATGCTAACTACCGCCTTTATTTATCCGCTTTTTGGTAAGAAAAACTATTATTGCACAAATATATGTCCGTGCGGATCGCTGCAAGACTTAGCTGTGAAAACTAAGAACAAGAAGTGGCACATAAGTAGTAAGGTTGCGAAACGCCTTAATGCCGCCCGAAAGTTTTTATTTGCAGTGCTGTTGGTGCTTTCTCTTGCTGGCATTTGGTTTAAGTGGATGGACTATGAGATATTTTCTGCCTTTATCTTTCAAACGGCATCGGTGTTCGTTTTAGTGCTTGGCGGTGTGTTCTTTGTGCTTTCGTTTTTTGTTGCTCGTCCTTATTGCACGTATGTTTGCCCCACAGGAACTTTGTTTAGAATAGCCGAACGTCGCTAATTTGCTATGCTATAGCATTTTTATAACTGAACAGAAAAGGGAGTTTTAAATAATGCAAGAAGAACACAAACACGCTACGCAATTCGTAAGTGCTCTATAAAGTTTAGAACACTTACGAACTGCGTTTAATACAAATGATGTTATTAGAGGCTGACTATTTGGGCTGTTAAGGTTTATTTATTCTTAACATGTCCTGTACGCTTTAGCACGCCCCAAGTTTGCAATTCGCCTTTAATAGCCTTTAAATAGCTCTTAAAAAGCACGTAATACATAATCCAACGATAGAAGAAACGTTGTGGAATTATCCAAAGAAGCACCCACAAACGTTCGTGTTCAAATATGTAAGCCATTATAGAAACACTTGCATCTACAAGCAAAAACACAAGATAATAGGCAAATACTTGAGCGGCATTGCCTGTAAACAAACCTATTATCATAAGTATATCGGCAAGTGGCGAGAATGTTGGTATAATGTATTGAAATATAAGCATATTTGGCATAGCCCACATACCAAAGCCTTTTTTAGATGTTGCAAATAACGAAGAACGGTGTTTCCAGAATGTTTGCATTACGCCAAAACACCAACGTATGCGTTGCTTTACAAACTGGCGGAGTGTTTCGGGCACTTCGGTCATAGCCACAGCGTAGTTTTCGTTCTCTATTATATAACCACGCTCGTTTATGCACATTGTTAAATCGCAGTCTTCTGCTAATGTATCGGTGGTGAAACCGCCTACTTCTTCTAACACTTTTTTACGAAAAGCACCTATGGCACCAGGTACAACTGTGATGGCATTTATGTTTGAATATGCCATTCTATCGAAGTTCTGACTTGTGGTATATTCTATGGCTTGCCAATAAGTGAGAATATTTCGGGAGTTTCCTACCTTTACATTGCCCGCCACTGCTCCTATGCGCCCCGTCTTATCGGCAATAAAATGGCGCATTAGTTTGCTCACCGCATCGGAGAGTAATTGTGTGTCGGCATCTATACACACCACATATTCGGTGGAGCATGTAGCTATACCCAGATTTAAGGCAGATGCCTTTCCACCGTTTTCTTTTCCTATGATGGTAACCGCAGTATCGTTATCGAACTTTTCGTGCACTCTTTTCAGGGTGTTATCTTTACTTCCATCGTCTATCAAATAGATATGAAAGTTTGGATAGTCTTGTTGTTTAAGGTTGTTAATGGTGCGCACAATGTTTACTTCTTCGTTGTAAGCTGGCACTATTATTGATACTTCGGGGGCAGTTTTAGCATTTATAGGGGCATAGTTTCTATGGTTTTCGGCACGTTTCTCTCTAATCATAAGTATGTACATAAAAAGTAAACGCACAAATCCTAACACAAGGAACACCAAAAACAATGCTGTGAGAAAATCGCTAATGTGGTATATAAATTCGGCTAAACTAAGATTAGCCTGCATTGCGTAATACACTTTTCCTTTCTCAATGGGGGGCATAAGTGTTTGCCGACTCATACCCAAATATTGTTCTAACGATATAAACTGATAGCCTTCGCGTTGCAAAGTTTCTATTATTCGTGGCAAAGCCGTTATGGTTGGTTCGCGTGTTGCGCCTCCTGCATCGTGTAAAAGAATAATGTGTCCGTCCTCGTTGTGCACTCCGTCTATAACACGTTTATATATTTGGTCGGCTGTTACCCCTTGTTGCCAATCGTTAGGGTCTATTGATTCGCCCACGAAAAGATAATTTCTGCGACTTGCAATTATCATTGGCCATATTTCTTCGTGTCCTGTTGGATCGGCATCGGCGTTGTATGGTGCGCGAAAAAGAATGGTGCTTTGCCCTGTAACGCTCTCTATAAGCATACGCGTTAGCTTTAGTTCGGCATACGAACGGCGGTCGGAGTTTTCAGACATATCGTGGTGGGTAAACGTATGGTTGCCTATGGTGTGTCCGGCATCGAACACTTGTTTCACTAAAGGCAAGTTTTTCTCCATCTGTAGTCCTACCATGAAAAATGCGGCAGGCACTTTATACTTTTTTAAAGTGCTTAACACTGATGGTGTCCAGCGTTCGTCTGGACCATCGTCGAAGGTTATTACCAATTGTTTTGGCTTACATTTACCCAACCGTTGCACGGTGTATGTTGTGGGAAGCTCACGGTAATATTCTTCAGTTATAAGACAATTGTCTTTGTCCATAGTTACTGCTATTTTACCATGATGTGGTTCTGATGTTACATTAAGCACCTCGCCCGACCCCACAAAGTTTACGTCGTCGGTACCATTCAGCTGCATAAGTTTGGCTATAGATAGTTTTGCGGCATTTTCCCAACCCATATCTTTACCATAAAAGTTCCAAATGCGTTTATCTTCTGTGCCCAAACGCCATAAGCCAAAGCCTGCTAAATGATATTCGGAGCCAAAGCGCATGATGTTAAATGTGGTAGCCGCATCGGGAAAAAACACGTGGTGCAACGTGCCGTTGGTATTGTCTTGATAGCTGAAATTAAGGTTATAAGTATCGTCGTTAAAGGCTATTTTAGCCTCAGCGTTCTGCGCCGTAGCTATAATTTGGTCGAAAGAAACGGTTGAGCCTACTGGTTTACCTTCGGTCCAGTCGTATCCGTAAGCTGCCAAACCTAACACTATTTTATCGTTAGGAACATTTTTAGCAGCCCAGTCGGTTGCTTTTTCTACCCAGCGTTGCGAACTAATGGCGCCTGGTTGGCTGGTAGAGTTGTGCTCATCGTATGCCATTAGAAACAAATAATCGTCGTATTTTGCAAGCTCTTGCATATCGTAATCGTCGTTAAAAGCTGCAATGGCTTGTGTAACATAGAGTCCACGAGCGTGAAAAACGGTAGCAAAATCTTTCACAAGCGTTATCAACGGTACATTGTCGGTAATGTTTAGGTCTTCAAGGTCGAGGTTTATACCCGTAAATCCATACTGTTCGCACTGGTCGGCAAGTTGCTTTATAAGCGCCATTCGCTTTTCCTGGTTGTTCATAATACGAGCAATAGGCTCAGAACGGAACTTTGCGCCATAGTTGTTGGTAAGCATTGGCAATATAGGAATGCCTGCACTACGCATTAGCTTCAGTGCTTTTTTGTCTATCCTACTTTCCAATTGGTCGGTATTAGGGTTTATAAAAAACCACTCTGGCAACACCATATTGAGGTGTTTAATATTGTTTTTTAGCGACAAATAGGCTCGTTTGTCCCAATTTACATACCATGCAGAACGTATTCCCATTCGCGAATCGGTCCACTCGGCAATATATTTTTGCGTTAAGCTGTTTGCCTTTCCAACAAATCGGTGCCGCTTTGCTACAATATGAGCATCGTTACTATGCATTCGCTGTTCGTGAAAGAAGTCGCGAAACGACTTGTATTCTTTCGACGTTTTATTGTCTTTTAGAAATGGTTTTCCAGCCGAAACCACGCTACGATAGTCGTGGCGAAAAGGCATTTGGGGGCTTTCTTCTAATGCGAACATTGCCAAAAACACTGCTCCCAGTAGTATAGCAATGGTTAAAAGTACACGTAATGTCCATTTAAAGCGATTCCAGCGTTGTCGCGAATCTGTTTGAAATACTTGTTTATCCATACCTCAATCTGTATAAATTTCCTTAGTGTGTTTTGAAACAACATACAAAGGTATAACATATTATATATTCTTGCTTACTTTTTGGTGCAAAAAAGGTGAATAAAGAATTAAAATAGTGTAATAGAAGGCATTTGCCTGAATCGACTTACCAGACCATTGCACCATTATACATTTTATGGAGTTGCCGTCTGAAGGAATAGAAACAGATATCTGAAACGTTTACGACAGATATCTGAGAGACTCGTTACAGATATCTGAGACGATCGTCTTAGACGTCTAAAACTTTGCGCGTACATATACCATTGTGGCACAACACATTATAGATAGCAAAAAAATAGGACTTTCAGAATAATCTGAAAGCCCTAAAAACTCTAACTACTATTTACGAACAACCGAAAAGAGAATACTCTCAACCCTAAGCTACTGAGTGTGAAAGATGCCTAAACATATATTTAGCAAAACTCTCTTTCGCATTTTGTTTCGTAATTTTGCTTCGTTCAATAGCGATTTTTATTTAACTAATATTTTCTTTTTATTTATAACATATACGCCTGAAGGAAGTGTAGAAAGAGTTGCTGTGGTGCCCACTTTTGCACCTGAAACAGAGTAAACTGGCTGTGGTGTAGCAGTAGAATCGGCATTTGCGTTCTCTATTCCAGCTGCTGTAGCTATAGTTAGCTTACCTTTTTTATAAGTAAATCTGTAGTTTTGAGCCTCACCACCACTTATAATTATCTCGTATTCGCCCACCGGACTACTTTCGGTTGCAGTAGTTGTAACAACAGGAACTTTGGTAAGAACGTGCTCGTTTTCGCCATTTACAAATCCTCTATAGTACAATATGAACTCTGGATTAGGCTTTCCTTCCTGACGTGTAACATCGTTAGTAGTAACAGTAAGCATAGCTTTGTCTACTGTTAGTGTTCCACCAACAAGCTGAACACTCTTGTCGGCAATAGTGCCATAGTCTATATGGATTTCATATTTTCCTACTGGCGACTTAGCATCGGCTACGCACGTAATTTCTGGTTTTCCCTCTAAGTACTCTCCACGAATGCTATATCCAAACTTCGGGTTTGGTTCGCCATATTCGCGAATGGTATTGCGCACTGTTACAATGCTACCAAATTCTTTTATATTTCTAACAAGAAGACCACCCCAACCACGGTATAACTTCTTTGTATCAATAGGAACTCGTAAAACGATATTGCTGATTGGACTACTTAAGAACATATCTTTACCCGCCTTTGGAGGTTGTTTTGCAAATATTTTTATCTGGCTTAAGCTATGACAACCTGCCACGCTCTCTTTACCTAAACTTGCGATAGAGGTGGGCAAAACAATACGTTTTAATCCTGTACAGCCAGCTAAAGCATAATCGTGAATACCAGTTATGCCCTCAGGAACTACAAGATCGGTTACCATTCCAGGTATTGCACTAATTATTTCGTCGCCTTTTTTATTTAAGAAAATACCATCGCTGTAAACAAAGTTGTCGCCTCCATTAGCAGGAATATTCTCTATTGTTCCCAAAGCACGACAGAAAGCAAATGTACCATCGGCAATGGTTTTTAAGCCATCGGGCAAAACAAGTTTGCGCAAACTATTGCAATTGTAGAAAACACGCTCTGGAAGATTATCGTTAGAGGTTGTTAGATTACCATCTTTGAGGTATGCTCCGCCACCACTCACAATCTTTGCACCTTTAAGGTCGAGCATATACAGTCCGCCTTGTGTGAATTTTCCATCAAAATCGCGACCCGCCATCTCGCGAATAATACGGAAGTCGGCTCCATTAATCTCGCCAATCAAAGTAAGTTCGCCTATCTCTGTGCGCATATTAGCAGGAATGCTATCAGATAAAACGCCAGCTTTAGGCAACTGAATGGTACGGTTCTTTAATTCTTTAGGTGTACCGTAAACGCCTCGTATAACATCTTGGTCAGATGTAAACGAGTACATATTGCCTGGATTCAGCAGGTCTATCTTGTAATAACCGTTTACATCGCCATTCCAACCCCAGTTTACACTTACTAAGCCATCGCTATTATAGCCATCTAACACAAAGGCATGTCCAGCGTCTTGTCCCATTGAGCCAGGACTAACACCACCATAAATAAGTGGGTGTCCGCTTGATAGTTCACTGAAAATAATGTCCATCCATTCTTTAGAAGAATAGTTTGCACGAACTAAATGCTCAACATCCGAAAAGCCAAAATAAGTACGAAGACCTTCAGCGCAATCGTTCATAAAGGCTCCACTACCTTCGTTCGGACCTCCGTATCCCATTTCAGATGCTACGCCACAATGCAACATTAGTGTAGCCACAGCATTAGCTTCTTCGTTTGTATAGCTTCCACTGTAGTCATCTTTCATATTAGCCCAATCGTAAACTGTATTTCCGAAGTTAGCTTCTATGGCAGTTCCATCATAATCGTTGGCTGGATAGTATACAGTGTGTGAGCCTATGCCGCGTAAAGGGTATTTAAAGTAATTAAGAACCTGTGCTGTTGCCGTTGCTACACAACCTGTAAGCAATCGTCCTTTAGGCGTATTGGGCAACAATTTATTGTATGGCATTTGTTGCCCCCAAACGGTTGTTAGCATCGTTGGAACTTCAGACTTATATTTAGTAGGGTCTGGTTTAATAACATTAAGAGGGGTATTGCTTTTTACTGCCTTAGTTATCACTTCATCAATAGCTTTCAACCACCAGTTGAATCCAGGATTATCGCTTTGCGTATAATCAGTTTCCGATACTCCCAACAGTTCTGGTGCGAGGTCGTCTGCCGATATTATGGCAAACCCACCTTGTTTATAGCCATATATAGAATAGGCTTTTGTATGTTTTAGTTCGCGCAACTGTTCAGCACTTCTAGTTCCGCTGCTTGTACGCCTACCTGTTTTGTAAGCACTTAAAGTTGTTTGTAGGTTAATTGCACGTGCTGCAGTTTTCTTCATATCAGCTGTTGTGCGAGGTTTAGCCCCTACCGCCACGGGCAGAAGTGTGAGTAGCACAAAGGCTACCAGCATTTTTTGTTTAACGTTCATATAGGTTTTATATTTAAAATGAATATCAATGAGAATATTAATTAAATTTCTAACAGCTATTCCACTCTATATATATAAAAATGTCGGTGCTCGCAATTCCCGATATGGGAGCGAACACCGACAAAGAGCATTTATTCTATAAGTATTTTCTTGTTGCCAACAACATAAACTCCTTTGCGTAAACCACGAAGTGTAGTTGTATGGCGACGTACAAGTTTGCCATCGATGGTGTAAACATCTACTGGTTTGCCGTCGGTTATGATGTTTTCGATACCTGTTGGTACATTTACTTCCACTGGAGCAGACTCTGTTCCGTCGGCATAAATGGCTGTAACGGCATACTGGGTATTCGCTCCAGCATTGACATCTACGCAATGGCGGACGGTAACAGGCACCTTATTGATGAGTGCGCCAGCCTTATAAATGCCATAATATATTGGTGTAGGCGTTTCTTTTGTATAAGTAACGTCGTCAATTCCAAACATAAGACCAGTTTGTGGGGTTGTCTGATGAATTGCAAAATAGGTTGTTCCAGCAGGCACATTGATGGTTACCTTCTCCCATTCGCCCGATACAGCCTGACGATTTTTAAGAACAATATTGGTAAAATCTGTAATGTCATTACCCGCTGACGAATAAAGTACATCATAATTTTCAATATAAGCAACATTATTCACCGTCATATTATGCACATAGAACGATATTGTTTGTGCCTGTCCAGAAAGCTTTGGACTAATAATCCAGTTATCACTATTTACATAAGATTGCCCTGTTTCATCAAGCTCGTATGGAACTGAAGCATACTGCTGACCCGAGAATGGTTTCAGCCAAGGATTAAGGGTTGCCACATTTTCGCCTAATACAAAAGGATTGAATATGATATAGGCGAACTGAGTGAACTGATTAGGATACCAAAGGTCGTCGAAGAAACCACCAGAGTAGCCCTTGTTGGCATCAATGAGGGTCCAATCGCCAAACTCTGTAGACCATGCATCATAGCGTTCGAAGTCTTCTGTTACTGTTTGAGGAGCTGTATTGGGCGCTTCCCATTCCAGTGATACATTCGATTGTTCCCTTTTTGCGCTCAAATTCTGTACCTTTGGCTTTTCAGAATCTTCGAGTCTGATGGTCGTTTCTGCCTTATTATCGGTGTTATCTAAGTCCTTATCGTATTCAACGTCTGTGATAACCTTCATCTCTTTTGCGTCTTTAATGATGGCAGATGATGGCACTTGGAAGTCTAAAGTGCAGCTACTGAATGGTGCGAGTTTATCATTCCATTCATAAGAATTTATCTCTTTGCCACCAGATTTAAGACGAATAGTGAAGTTTTTGGCTTCACATTCGCCAATATTCTCTACTTTCACCTGGAGTTTGGCAGTACGTCCCTTGACAACCTTACTTGTTCCAGACACGTTGATAGATAAATTGTGGCGCTGAACTTCCATTATACGAATGTTATCAACGAAGATTGGTTCGTGGTTAGTACCACTTACTGCTTTAAATCCAATAAATACGAAGCGCTCATTCTCGAACCCACTCAATGGAATAACTTCGTTAAACCACGCCTGATTGCCATTCATCAGAGAGTAATCTATCGTTTTTAGTTCGGTGCGTGTACCGTCCTGACGTTGCACAAATACTATTAACTTTGTGTCGGGGAAGTTCTTTCGTCCGTAGCTGAATATCAATTTAGGATTGGTTGTGCCGATAAGCGAAATCTTTCCTGTGCCTAACGTACTTTCATCGCCTGTATGTGCAGGTTCAAAACAGAGTGCGCCACCGTCCTTATCGTATGCTACGCCACGTCTAATCTTCCACGATGTGCCTTTCGTATCGGCTAACCAAACCAATGAAGAAAGCGATGCGTTGGCAAAACTCTCCTTGAATGGCACGTTATAAGCTTTTCCGGCAATGAGTCGGGTGGTAGCAATGCCACTGCTTCCCAACTGATTTTGCGCTGAAACGCCCCAATAAACAAAGTGTTGTTGCTCGCCAGTGTTAAGGTCTACAGGCGTTACGTCGTAGCTATTCTTATTCTTAAACGAAGCCAAAGTATCGGTAGGCTCCTTCGAATCCTTCATGGACATGACGTAATAGGTTACATCTTCTGGTACAACAACGCCACCATTGGCACCGACAGTAGAAGTATTATCCCATGAAAGGGCTGCAACAGTGTTCTTGTCTAACGCCTTCAAACCTGTAGGAGTTGCAGGCATATCGAATCCGACAAAGGCTTTTGCCACTGCTTCGCGACCTGCTCCTGATGCATTATAGGCCACCACCTTATATATATGTGCGCCTTTTGCCACATTATTGTCCTGATATGTCATGGCTTGACCGCTCATTGGGTTCTTCAAAACACCGAGTTTCACATCGTCGCGGTACACCACTGCCGAGTCTAACTGGGCAGTAAGGGCGTCTCCATTGACTGCTTTCACTGGCATTTTAAAGTTTAATGTAGCTTTCTCTCTTCCTGTTTGGTCTACAATAACGTGGAAATCGGTCGCTGCATCAGGTGCTGTGAAGAGTGCACCAGGCACCAATTGGAAGTTGCGGACATAGAAACGCCATTGGTTAAAGCCGCTCTTATCGTGAATGGCAAGGTGGTATGAGCCATCTTTAGGTACTTTCAGTTCGTAAGAAAACTTTGTTTGTGCCTTCGGAACAAGTACTGGCTGCCCCACTTTCGCATAGTGTGTAGGGTTGTAACCTTCGCCACAAGCTAGTTGGAACACCTCTTTAAACTGTTCAGCAAGCGTGTTATAGGCTTCTAAAGAAACAGTATAGAGTCGGTCTGCCTTTAGTTCAAACGGTGGAGATAGTAGCCAATCGTCAGCTACTCCCTTAGGATTGTAACCCGACTGAGCTCTTCCTTTCCAATCATCAGCCAATCCCCATTCCCATGTCTGTCCGTCATCGTTAGCATCTATGGCTGTAAAACGATTGAATGACTCTTCATCGTAGAAAGTTTCCTTAAACGGAGGCACGATGGCCTTGCCTATAACGATTCCGTTAGAAGCCACTTCCATACCTTGACGGTTACCCGCTTTCGGTGTAATAGCGAAACTATACTTCTTTAATTCGGTGGTTGTGAAAGGTACCGACAGACTGTTTCCTGTTACATTGGTCTGCACTTGAACTCCGTCAGGCATTCTTTTCACGTCATATATCACTTCTCCAACATATCCGCCGTGCTTTCCTTGTGTTACAGAATGCCATGTAACAACAGCCTTTGTGCCATCGTAGTTGAACTTCACACGCTCTATATCAGCAGGAATGTCGTAGCCTACCCATGCAGTATATCTTACTTTAGGCGATGAGCCTGCAGCGTTGGCAATGGTAACGAGGAACTTTGTGTCGCCTCCAGTCACTGTTATCTCGTCATCTACCTTAGTTCCTGCCATGGCAACAGCCTTCTTTACGGTGTCGTTATTAGCCACAACATAATATGTAAGGTTGCCTGTTAGCGGTTCACCGTTTATCTTTTTGTTTGGAGCAGTGAACTGAATGCGTCCTGTTGTATTACCTTTTTCAAATACAAACTTTAGGTTTTCCACCCGTGCGGGGGCTTCGGCAGATGCCGTAGATATAGGTATTGTCAATGCTAATATCTGCGTTTCAGATGGCATATCACCTATTTTATTAGCACGACCTGTTACAAGGTCTACATTATAGAGTACAGACTTTCCGTCTTTATCTATACTTGCCCAATAGAATATATTTGTTTTCTGATCTATCTCCCCACTTTGTTGGTAATAACTACCATCTGAATCTCTCACAGTAACACCTGTTGAACCTACTAATGTTTCCTTTCCATCTGTTGTACTAATGGAATAAAGATTCCCATCAAGTGATATTCCATAGAGTGTACCTTCTTTACTTATACCGAGTGCTACATACTGGCGTTCAGCCCAACCAATGAAGTTACGCTTCATCTTAGTATAATCAATGGTTCCCCATTGCAGGTTCGTACCGCTTTCGTCCCAGAATACGCCATATATCTTGCCTGATTTGCGGTCTTGTGCAGTTTCCATGGCGCACAAAGAAAGTCCATCTCTACCTAAATTATCGTCAGATAACTGTTCCCACGTATCTATATCATAAGTGTAATGGTGTACTTTTATTTGACCTTCCGAGTATGCCAAGAGGTCTAAATACATGGCATGGAACACGTCGCCGACTATTCCGCTTCCTGCATTCACCTCCATATAGTTCATAAGTCCTAATGGTTTCACTTCAATAGGGACTGTTGTGCCTACCGAATACATGCCGTAGGCAGCGTTACCCACCTTCCAACCTTCTTGATGAATGACGTTTCCCCACAGTACAGTGCCTCCGGGAGTCTTTAAGAGAGGTGCAGCAAGAGGCTTTTGCAGGGGTGAAGCCACTGTCTGCAATAGCATATTGTCTGTACTTGAACGCTGAGCGACAGGCATTTTGAGCGTTGAACCCATCGCCATGCCACCTTGTCTTGCCGACAAGGCGTTTCTTAGTGTACTCTCACGCTGGCTGTTGTTCTGTGCCATCATTGCTGATGACCAGCATAGCAAAAAGGCTATGATGCCAGCAAACATAATGTAAGACTTCTTTTTCATAAGCAATAAATTTAGTGAGTAATATGCCATCACGATGATGACGAAAGTTTCTCGGTTGTTTCGTACTTGTCTACGGTTATAGGGGTGCAAGTGCTATGTATTTATACATAGTTACAGCCTACTGCACACAAAAGGTCCATTTATAGAAATAATATGGTGCTTGTTTGCCTTAAAATAACTGTATTCGTTTATATATTGCTTTTTTACGTTACTCTGCCGAACCTTTATATATAATAAGGTGTACAACAGTGCGTGCTTTCTCTATTGTTTCTTTCGTTTTGAAGGTCCACAATGTTTTGCAAATATAAATATATTATTTCAACTACACAAACGAAAGAGAAGAAAAATCTCAATATGTTTTCAACATTCTGTAAGCTGTTATTACGACAAGAAAAGGAAATTAGCGGTAAATGAAAGAAATGATGTGAGGTTATGGTAGAGCAATAAAGGAGGAAGACGAAGGGGTAAACTTGTTTAACAATATAGAAACGCTAAGATTTCAATATTTGGGAGATAACAAATCAAAAACAACCCCTTGCATCTTTACGCAAGGGGTGTAAGGGGGTAAACAAAGTTGTTTCGAAACTCTCGTTATGCTTCTGTGGCAACCTATTGGGGCAATACCACCAACTGAAGACTATCGGTTTTTACGCGCACCTTAAGCCATTTGTAAAGCTGTTGCTTGTCGTTTGCAGGAAGTGTTTTGCTGGTTTTAACCACTGCAAGCACGTATTTTTGGGTGAGAGCAGTATCTAAATAGACTTCAGAAGTGTGCGAAAGGGCTATACTTTTAGCTTCCGGACAAATGGCTTTCAGCTCTTGTTTCATCTCTTTAGCCAACTCTGGATAACGTGTATAAGCCGCTAACTGCTTCTGTAAGGCATCGTTTTGGTACACTTGTTCCTTCAAATCGGAAGACGTTTCTTCGCCTGCTGCTACCAAACCGCGCTTCTTTTGCTGCATAGCCATAAGACTATCAGCATTAGCACCTTGTATAATGCGAAGTCGATAGTCGGCTAACTGATAGTCGGACAGGGCTTTCTGTGCCTTCTTAATGTTGCTGTTAGAAATAGAATTGCCTATTGTTACAACATCCAACGTTTTGTTTTCTTTGTCGAAAGTGTGCGAAAGAATGTAAGTTCCATTGTCTTTTATTTCGTTGCGCAGGAAGTTTTCGACGTTATTTTCGATGACACTCTGATTAATAATGCTCCATGTCATGTAGCCAGCAGGTATCATTGTGATGATAACAATACTAGCAATATAGTAGTTTACACGCTTCAACTTCTCCTGATTGACTATCTTTTTACGATGGAAGCGCATTAAACGAACGCCCATGCAGGTGGTGAAAGCGATGAAAACAGTATTGATGAAGTAAAGATAAAAGGCACCCAAGAAGTAAGATGTGTTGCCCATTGCAAGTCCGTAGCCCGCCGTACAGAGTGGTGGCATTAGGGCAGTAGCAATCGCAACACCCGGTATCACGTTGTTTTTGCCTTTTGTAGCTATTGCCAAAATACCGGCTGCACCGCCACAGAGTGCTATCAACACATCGTAAAGTGTGGGCGATGTGCGTGCAAGGATTTCTGATTGTGCTTCTGTGATAGGCGAAAGGAAAAAGTAAATGGTAGCTGTAACAACGCTGAGAATGGTGGTAATGAGGTAGTTGTTGATAGCTTTCCTGAACAAATTCAGGTCGGCTATTCCTACCGCTAAGCCCATTCCGATGATTGGTCCCATCAGTGGCGAGATGAGCATGGCACCGATAATGACTGCCGTTGAATTGACATTGAGTCCTAAGGAAGCAATGAAGATAGCAAGAATAAGTATCCATAAGGTTGCTCCATGGAAGTCTACACCTTCGGTTATCTGTTCTATTACGTTGTCTTCAGAGGCTTTACCGGGCATGACATTGAAGTATTTCTTAACTACTTGCCACAGTGTTTGGTTGTTGTTTGGGTCCATACGTTTTGTTTTTGTGTGTGCAAAGATAATGTTTATTTGTGATATAATGGTATTGTTGATAACGATTTTTTCGGTGTAGCAATGGGATTGATGGAAATTAGAAGGACCATGAATAATAGGAAAACTGTAGGCAACAGGAAGGTCATCAAGCAAAAAAGGAGCCTCACCAAGCGGTGAGACCCCTTCAAAAGTGGGTTACTGCATTAAAAGAATACAGCTACTGTGTGGTTAAACCTTACTTTACTACCACTTTTTGTGTGCCTTTAGCGGTGCGCACAAGGTAGATTCCCTTTGCGAGGGCGATGTGCTGACCAGCTTTAACAGCACCACTAAAGAGGTTAGTGCCGTCGATGCGCGCTACGCTGATATAGTTATCAACGCCAAGAACATAGATACCTCCATCGGCAATGCGCAGGTTTACATCGGCTGCAAGGGCAGATACGCTGTTAATGCCAGTTGTTCCTATCTTCTTTAAGCATATATTGTCTAAGTAAAGGTTCATTCCTTTCTCTACATCGGTAGTGTTAGCATGGAATCCAATATATATTGGTGCCGTCTGTTTAGCTGTAAATTCAACAATGCGCGGAGCAAACTTGTCTGTATCTTCTTGTGTATCAGGCACCAATTGTTCGGTCATAGCAGCAGATTCGGGTTGTAAACCGTACATCACTTCATACTTTTCGGTGCCGATGGTGCGTATATCGAACGACAATTCGTATATTGCGTCTTTCTCTATGGCTATGAATGGTGTAAACAGCCAGTCGTTTTTAGGTGCCGAAGAGCTATATATCTTCATGAATTTGTAGTCGTTGTCCCAGTCCCAATAGGCATTTCCGTCGCCAATATGTTCAGTAGTAAAGAGCAATACCTCGTCGTTAGTATCGAAAGTTGCGGTATAAGGCACTTCGAAAGGTTTACCTATCATTATCTTATTCGATGCTGTTGGAATGCCTTTGTGGTCGTCGTCGATGTAAGGGGTAACATCGAAGAAGCATTTTTCAGCCTTTTCTTGTGTAACGTTGTAAGTATATGGCGATGCGCCAGCATTGTCTACTATTTCGCCTGAAGGCATTTTGCGCACCTGGTATTTCACTTCTGTTGGGTCTACGTAGCCGTTGTACATTCCTTCTGTGGCTGCGTCCCATGTCAATATCAGCTTATTAATATCTTCGCCTTGTGTTAATTTCACGTTCTTCACCTGCTTTGGTGTGTCGTGTCCTACGTAAATGTTCTTTATTTCTGCCTTGTCGCCATCGCCTTCTGCATTGATTATGATAACAGCAAAGCTGTGTAAGCCTTGCGTTGTGGTTACTTCGGCTGTGGTAGCCTGTCCTACCTGTGTGTTGCCGCTGGTGTTTTCCACGCCATCAACAAGCACCTTGTAGGTTAAAGCTCCCGTAAGAGGCTGTCCGTCGTAGGTTTTTGTAGGTGTCGTAAAGCCTATTTTGCCTTTCAAATCGCCATTTGCGAAGTCGGCAACAATATCTGTTGGCGCTGCAGGAGCACCTGGATTCACTATCTTATCGCCCACCCAGAGGCAACCAAACTCTTCTTCGTGCTTGAATTCGCGTAGCATTGTGCTGGTCTTAGCCTTTAGGTCAATCTTGTAAATGCCCGGTGTTCCGCCCCAATCGTCGAGTGTTGCTGCCCAGTAAAGGGTGTTGTTGTCGTTTGCGGGGAAGGCTGCTGACTGCTGATAAAGTGGATTCATGCCCGTAGAGAGTATCTCTGTGAATGTAGCATCGGTTGTTGAGATTTCTCCTACCCTACCTGCTGAGTTGATTCCGTATAGTTTTCCTTCTTTATTAAAGGCTATTGCGAGAATGTTGTTGCCCAATACGCCCACCTCTTTGCGTTCGTGTTTGGTTAGTTCGAGGGTGCAGAGCTTGTATGTTGAACCATCTTTGTAGACTGAATATACCTTGTCTGTGGTTTCATCGTAGGCTATCGGACAACCTATAGATACCATGTCGGCAGGCACTTTGTGGCGTGTAATGAAAGTAAAATCGTTGGCGTTGTAGATGTACATATACATATCTGCACCATAATCGGAGTCGTCTTTCACAAAAAAATAGTAGCGGTCTTTCACCTTTACAATGCCATAGTCGGGTGTATATGGTATTTTTTGCACTTCAGTAAAGTTAGATGTAGATGCTGTTGTAAACTTATAGATACCATTATTCTCTCTTGTGCCAACAAGATGTCCGTACAAATTATATTCTGTTTGTGCCGTTACAGGTAGCGCAGCAAGCAGGCTAACAAGCAGAGCTATACCTGCAAAGAGTGTAGTAAAAAGTCTTTTCATCGTATGTATTCTTTTTATTAATTATTAGATAGTTCTACTGTTTTTAGGTTATTCCCGTTTCTATACATTGGCATTTGCGCTTTTTATACGCACATATTTATATCTTTCTACGGCGATACCTCTATTTTTCCACCTCTATATATAACAAGACGTAGACGTATATATGCTTTAAAATTGATATTTGCCAACAAATGGTAGTATTTGTTTGCAAATGTATAAATATTATTTTAAAAATGCAAACAAAATGGAATAAAAACTACCATTTATGCGGCTCAGCATAAAAAAGGTGATGAATTTTCGGCAAAAAGAACTATTGTGGTAAGTCTTAATTATATATAATAAAATAACAAACAACATATTGCTGTTCAACAAGTTGTAAGAATACATTAATTAAAACATTCTATATAATGTATTCTATAAATCTTCTGTTGAATGGGTATATTTTAGGTGTTATAATATAGCGTTATATGGGTGGTGTTTTTTGATGATATCTGAAACGAATGCGACAGATATCTGAAACGTTACTGACAGATATCTGAAACGTTACTGACAGATATCTGAAACAAGCGTGATAGATATCTGAAAAGAAAGTAACTGTATTTAGCAGTTTTTTCTAAATATCTAAGATGTTCTATCTTATTGAGAATAAACAAATAAGCACTGTTTATAACCTTCCAACTTCGTTTCTACTAAACTTGCATTTATGGTTATGCGAGAGGACAATATGTATGGTCTGGGGCTATTATTGTAAACAAAAGTAGAAACTTAATGAAATGTTGTAACAAACAGTATCACAACAAATTGTTTACACGAATATAGTTGATTTAATGTATGTGTTTTCGATGTGCGGACGCTGTTAGAAGCGTCCGCTGTATATTAAGAAACGACTTATTGATAGTTGTATATTATAAGTCTTTAAATGTTTTGCTAAGACACTTAAAGTATTACTTTAACTCTCTTTTCACCTCTTCGAGTGCAGCAATCCAATTGGTATCGAGGGAGAATTGCGTAGGATAATCCTCACGATTGTAGTATGCTAATACCACTTCATCGTCCTTATCGCCATACAATGGGTTGTTTATACTAGCATCGCGGAATATCTTTTTTATGCGGTTTTTGTCTTTATCGGTACCTGCCTTCGCATAATTCTTTAGATAAAGGTTCACGAAGTCGTACATATAATATGCCATTGAGTCTAACTGTGCATTCAGATGGGCTACTTCTTTACCCGTTAATTCCTTGTCGGAAACAGACAATGCTTCCAGCGTCTTGGTTTTTAAGTAAGATATTGCGTCTACTCTAAACGATGCAATCTTACGAATCTCGGCATCTTCAGACTTATCTGAAGCCACTTTATATGAACTTCTATAAATCTGGTCGTATACGCGTTGTGGTGTTTGAGCATAAGCAGTGGCTGTAAACAAGATGGCTACAAGTGCCATAGTTACCTTTTTAAAATTCATCATTGTTATTGAGTTTAATTGTTATCGTTATTGTTTAATACTATTTATTTTAACTATCTTATAATGTTTGTTCTTGCTTTCGCATCGTCTTAATTGCTATTCAACAATGTAGAAATAGTGTTATTTATATTTACTAATTATACCTATCTTTGTGCAAAAGTACAACTCTTATAACTTAAAACCGTACAAAACGCTTATTTTTTATAGAGTTTTATGTTATTTATTACTAATGCGCGACTTGTTTTTAAGTGCAAAATCTTTCCACGATCCATAGTGTTTAGCATCTGAATTAGGACGATTAGACTGCAGAAAGTGGCAATAGGCAGCACCCAGAGCATCGGTTGCGTCCATAAATTGTGGCATGTCGCTGTCTTGCAAGTGCAACAAACGTTGCAACATACCCGCAACTTGGTCTTTAGAAGCAGAACCATTGCCTGTTATTGCCATTTTTATTTTCAATGGGGCATATTCGTGTATGGGCACATCGCGTTGTATTGCGGCTGCAATAGCCACCCCTTGTGCTCGCCCTAACTTCAACATAGATTGTATGTTCTTACCAAAGAAGGGAGCTTCTATAGCCATTTCATCGGGTAAATAAGTTTCTATTATACTTGTAACGCGTTCAAAAACTTTACCTAAACGTAAATAAACGTCTTTCTCTCTGCGCATATCTATAACTCCCATCACCACCATTTCAGCCTTATTACCGTGTACACGGATAACGCCATAGCCCATAACATTAGTACCGGGGTCTATGCCTAATATGATTTTAGACGGATTTTGCTGCGCTGTTGTCATATTTCTATCTATCCATATACGGATTATGCGCCAGTTCGTAGCCCATTGTTGTTTGCTCTCCATGCCCTGGGTAAAGCACAGTATCGTCGGGAAGCTGCGATAACTCTCGCAAACTACTAATCAGCTGAAACATACTACCGCCCGCAAAGTCGGTTCTTCCTACACTACCACGGAAGAGAGTATCGCCTGTAAATGCCACTTTTTCGTCTTTACAATAGAATGTTACACCACCGGGGGTGTGTCCTGGGCACTCTATAACCGTTAGTTCGTGATGCCCAAACTTTATTATTTCGCCAGCGTTAAAGGTGTGTTCAACAGGTGGGAAGTCGTAGTTTAGCTGCATTCCAAACATATTTTGCGCCTGTTCTTTGAGCGAACGCAAAGCAGGAGCGTCTTTTTCAGATACCTCTGGCAGCAGTCCGAACGTATCGTTTATGGTGTTTATGCCGAAATTATGGTCCAAATGTGCATGCGTTGTCAGCAAATGTACGGGTTTAAGATGGTTTTCTTTTATGAAATTCACTATTGTTTGGCGTTCTTCTTCATAGAAAGCACCACAGTCAATGATTACACATTCCAGACTGTCGTCCCATACTATATAGGTATTTTCTTCTATCATATTGAACACAAAACACTTTATCTGTATCATATAAATATTGTTTTTTGAGTATTATAGTTTACTTTAATGCTTGTAACAAACATACTATATGCGAGGAACATATATCAAGTTCTTCTCTTCGAACCACGCTTCTTCAAACCATTGCGATAGTTCTTCTTGAATAGCTACCTTTTTATAGGGTTTCAATTCCTCATCGAGTGTTCCTCCTTTCAGCACTATTACACCATTTTCCACCACATTATGATTGTCTTTAGCAATGTTTTTGCGCACAATTTTCATCATGTCTGGTAGTGGCATCACAGCTCTCGACACAATAAAATCGAACTTTCCTTTCTCTTCTTCGCCTCTCTTGTGTTGCAAAAGCACATTTTTTAAGCCTATAGCATTGGCTATTTCGGTGGCAACTTTAATTTTTTTGCCTGTACCATCTATCATTTTGAAGTTTGCATTGGGAAACATTATTGCCAAAGGAATGCCTGGAAAACCACCACCAGTGCCAAAGTCGAGCACATTTGTGTCGTCTCTAAAATTTATAAACTTGGCAATTGCAAGTGAATGAAGCACATGGTGTTCGTATAAATTAGTTATATCTTTACGCGAAATAACATTTATTTTTGCATTCCACTCGGCATACAAATTGTACAAAGCATTAAACTGCGCTTGCTGTTGAGCTGTTATTTGGGGAAAATATTTGGTTATAATGTCTGACATATCTATATATTTCGTTAGTTTTCTATGGTTACTCGCACTTCGTTAGGATTAATTTCTCCTGGCGAATATATAAATGTTGTGGAATCGTCGTACAGAATAAAATTGGTTGAAGGATAGGGTTTTACCCCTACAAAGTAACCTTTGGATTGCGCTTCAGGCACATCGTTGTTATCCCAACCATTGTTTTTCGCCATTTGTTCCACTATTTTCTCCGTCAAAGTTGCTTTGTAATCGTCGCCAAAGGTCTCTTTCAGCGTTATTTGCCTACCAGTTTTTGGATCGATATTAAAGCAAAGCGAATATTTAGTGATTGTTTCGCCTGTCTTAATAGATATATTCGATATGTAAACCACATAGTTTTCCTTACCAGAAAGTATGCGCGTATCTATGTTAAGTGCCCAATCCAGCTGACTTGCAGCGTGTTCTCGGTCTTTTAACCAGCGTGCAAGGTCTAAATATTCCTTACCATAGTTCTGCACTAAACGTTCTATTACCTGCTGAGGTGTAAGTTTTTCGTAGCTTGTTGCAAAGTAATTGGGTTGCAAAGTGCCCATTCTAAGCAACGAATCGTTAGCTGTGGCATACTGTTTACCTTTTAAATACACATAGTTAATGTGTATTTTGCACGCAGCATCTTTATTAAACCGAATAATAGTGTCTATTTTAACTGTACTGGTGGGTACAATTGCCTTTACTTTTGCTTGCTTCTTTGTACAACCTATAGCCATAAAGCAAGCCAATACAAAAACTAAAACTGCTGTAAATATATTCTTTACCATATCAATTGGCAAAGTTACAAAAAAACTTTCGTAACTTTGCACACGATAATAATAATATAATGAAAATGATAAAGGCGTGTCTTTTCGATTTAGATGGTGTGGTTTTCCATACCGAACCACTTTATACTGAGTTCTGGAAGAGTATATTTAACGAGTTTTATCCTACTGAACAAGGTTTAGAATTAAAGATTAAAGGACAGACTCTCACCCAAATTTATAATCGTTATTTTGCTAAACAAGTCAATCAACAAGCGGAAATAACACGCCGACTGGACGCCTACGAACAACAAATGCCCTACACATTCGTAGATGGCTTTGTGGACTTTGTGCAACAGTTGAAGCAAAATAACATAAAAACCGCTATAGTAACAAGTTCCAATAAAGCTAAAATGGAAAACGTTTACCACCAACACCCCACGTTTAAACAGCTTTTTGATGCTGTGTTTACAGCTGAGGACTTCCACGAAAGTAAGCCTTCGCCCGATGGATATATCACTGCTGCACGTGCATTGGGTGTAGAACCAACTCACTGTATAGTGTTTGAGGATAGCTTTAATGGGCTTCGTGCAGGTGTTGCGGCTAAGGCACGAGTTGTTGGACTAGCTACTACCAATTCGGTAGAAAGCATTAAAGAGTTTACAAAAGAAGTGATACCAAACTTCGTTGGCTATAAATTAACAGAACAGCAATAAAACATAAACAACGTAATGGGTTATTTATCAACAGATAAAAAGAAAATAACTGCAATAACACTTCGGCAGATGAAGGAGGCTGGAGAGAAGATTGCGCAGATTACTGCCTACGATTTTACGACAGCAAAAATATTTGATGAAGCTGGCATCGACAGCATATTGATTGGCGATTCGGCTTCGAACGTAATGTGCGGAAACGACAATACGTTGCCTATAACCATAGAAGAGATGATTTACCATGCCAAAGCTGTTGCCAAAGCGTGTGCCCATGCCTTTGTAGTATGCGATATGCCGTTTGGTAGTTATCAGGTTAATAGCGACGAAGGCGTGCGCAATGCTATCCGTATAATGAAAGAAAGCGGCGTAGATGCGGTAAAATTAGAAGGCGGCAGCGAGGTTGTTGCCACCGTAAAAGCTATTATTGCAGCTGGAATACCAGTAGTAGGACATCTTGGTTTAACCCCGCAAAGCGTACATAAGTACGGTGGCTACGGCTTAAGAGCTAAGAACGAGGCGGAAGCAACCAAACTTTTGAACGATGCTAAACTATTAGACGAGGCTGGTGTGTGTGCTTTGGTGTTAGAGAAAGTACCACAAGCATTGGCTACCGAAGTGTCTAAGCAGATTAAAACTCCCACTATTGGAATTGGCGCAGGCAGTGGAACCGATGGCCAAGTGCTGGTTTATGCCGATGCAATGGGTATGACACAAGGTTTCAAACCCAAATTCTTACGTCAGTTTGCCAATATTAGAAAGTGTATGACCGATGGAATCGGCGATTATATGAAGTGTGTAAAAGCGCAAACATTCCCTAACAACGAGGAATCGTATTAGGAAAAACAAACAATTAGAGGGTGCAATATACGGGGCTATATACGTGCGTTTTTAGATAAAAGAACATGATAAAAAGACACCCTAAAGCCACAAACAGCTTGCTATAACGTAGCACACAAATAGCAACAACGCAACACTCTCTTAGTCATATTGTTACTATCGTCTTACAAATACAGTAGTTTTGCAATACAATATCGGCATTTTTGCACTGTAAGTGTTGCGTATTTACGAAGTGTTCGCAACGTATTTTGTTGCGTGAATGTTGCATTTTTATAATTCGTTCGCAATATTTTGACAGTCTGTAAGCTGCTGTAAGGGTCGATTTATCGTGCCCACATATCTATATACACCCACGAAATGTGGAACGAAAATGCGTGTACGATGACGAATATATGCGTATCCAATGATGTGAATATATATATTCGGTGAAATGAAAATGTGTATTCGATAAAACGAAAATGCGGGCGTGGAAACAAAAATGTGTTAGTATGGTTAAACGAAAATATGAGTACAATGAATCGGCTCCTACGGCTGGCGGGGTGTTCGTTGTGTATTTCGTTGGTATCTATGGTCTATTTGGAGAGTAAAAACTCCCTTTTCGCAATACAAGAGGGAGGCTTTTTGTGTTTCCACTCTTAGGAATATCATAGATACTGAGTACATTTTAGCAAATGCGAAACCCTAAATACATCTTAGTTCATATTGCTTTTAGTTTTTATAAAAGCTCGCAACTGTTATTATCTCCCCCTACAATTGATACACCATATATACAAAAAGGACTCGCTTGCTTCACAGCCTACGAGCCCCGTTGAACCAAAAATATAATCTGAATTTATACCTATGAAAAACTATTTACATGAAGTATTCTAAATGTTTCATTTACTTTTCTATCTTCTTTAAGCAAAATAACTTGTTAATAATTATCATGAAAAAAACCTATCTACCTAATAACTAAATTTCTTTACCTTAGTCTTTCTGTGTGCAAAGATACGCACGAACATCGAAATAACCTATATACAATTATCTATTTTCGCATATTTTTATATGCAATCGTTTGCAAATTAAAATATGAAAGCAATATTAACGTAAATCAAAAGGAAGATGCTTACAACTTAAAACAATTAGTAAGAGAACACAAAATGGTACAAACAATATTTCTATATTTATGCAAACACTGTTTATTTAACCTTACATCATATATAAAATATATACAAAACACAATGGCAAGATTGCCGTTTTAGGCTATTGTATGCCATTTTTATGAATTTATTATAAGTTTTTTCTTATTCCTTATTTATATCTATAAAAATACTGATGTATTTTACGAAGATACAAAAACCCACTTTTGCAGGTCAAAAAGGTGGTTTTTGTAAGCCAAAAAGGTAGTTTTTGCACGCCAAAAACCATACTTTTGCAACGCAAAAACTATACTTTTACACGGCGAATATGTAACACACAGATAACGAACACGTTGCGAACATT
>ERZ772909.74-NODE-74-length-78195-cov-31.366061_pt1 | contig 78195 bp, 52 predicted proteins | sample MGYA00511137_ERZ772909 | MGnify/ENA primary metagenome ERZ772909 (study PRJEB29015, sample SAMEA2738095) | human oral metagenome | biome: human oral; feature: human-associated habitat; material: saliva | place: China | collected 2270 ... | reverse complement strand
ACACATCGGAATAGAAAATAGGGAGGTAGTAGGAAAATATCTTCCAAAACATACTAGAAGACATATCCCCCAGGCCATAGCCTATTTTTTCACGGATAGAAGAAAAGTTTTTATGGGTATTCATATTGGCTCTTATTTTCTAGACAAGCAAGAAACTACAAGCATCGAAAATTCAAAAAGCACGTGCACGCTAGAATAAAATGGTAATGATTCGGTTTGATTTCCTTGCTGTGAAACAAATGCAGTTTGCTACTTGAACAATGCTATCGCAAAGATAAGAATTCTAGTGCAGAAAACAGTATATTTCTCGAATTCTTTTTCATAAAAAAATTATTCCTACCTCGTTCTCTGCCCCACTCTGCCCTTACCACAATTCGATGATGCTGGCTAAGCGTTGCTCCAAATCTTCCGATGTCAGACGCAAGGTCAACGTACCTTTGTAGGCCACTGAGATGGTGCCAGTCTCTTCACTCACAATGATCGCAAGACAATCTGTTTTTTGGGTAATGCCAAGTCCCGAACGATGACGCAATCCCAAATTCTTCTGGATATTATCGTCGTGCGATACGGGAAGTAAACAAGCAGCGGCTTTGATGCCCCCCTTGCTGATCACCATTGCCCCATCGTGGAGAGGACTATTCTTGAAGAAAACTGTTTCTATGAGACGTTGAGAAATCTTGGCATCAATCGATTCACCCGTGTTTATCTCGTCTTGCAAACTGCCCAGACCTTCCACAACAATGAGCGCGCCCACTTTCTGCCGCCCCATATTCAAACAAGCACGCACAATCGGCATAATGATTTCACGCGATGCATCGTTCTCTTTATCCCGACGCATCCACTTAAACAACACCGTCGCTCGCTGCCGACCTATGCTCGAAAAGAAATGGCGTATCTCAGCCTGAAATAATACAATAATGGCCAGTGCACCCACATTCACCAAACGATCCAAAATACCGCCCAACAAGCGCATTTCTAACACTTGCGACACAAAAAGCCAAACCACAATAAACACCAACACCCCCGTGAAGATGTTCACAGAACTCGACTCGCGCATCAGGCGATACAAATAAAACAATAATAGTGCCACAAGCACTACGTCTAGCACATCCTTAAATCCGAACTCTAACATGGGTTGATTTCTTTTCTTTAGCTGATGTTCTCCTCACTGCATAGCAGGGCTAACACCGTTATTCATTTTCAGCCGACGACCGCATCGCCTCGAGCAAACTACGCGCCTCAACAGCTGCTTTCACATCGTGTACTCGCAACAGGTGTGCCCCTTTCATCATCGCAATCGTGTGGAGCGCTGTCGAACCATTCAAGGCCTCTTGAGGTGTGGTTTCCAACAACTTATAAATCATCGATTTTCGGCTCACCCCCACCAAAAGAGGGGCGTGCAATTCGTGAAAATCTTCGAGCCTATCCAACAAACGATAATTGTGCTGCAAAGTTTTTCCAAAACCAAATCCCGGATCCACAATCACATCTTTGCCACCGGCTTCAAAAAAGCGTTGTTGCTGTCGCGCCAAGAACTCCAACACCTCTGCCACAACATCTTTATATTCGGGAGCCTGCTGCATCGTTTCTGGCTTGCCCTGCATGTGCATAATGATATAGGGCACACCGAGCTTTGCTACCACCTTCGGCATAGATTTGTCCAACACTCCTCCGGAAATATCATTGATGGCGTCCACCCCAAAATGCTCCACACACTGCCGAGCCACATCCGCTCTAAAAGTGTCGACAGACACATACACATCTGGTGCAACATTTCTCACTGCTGCGAGTGCCACCTCCAAACGTTTCATTTCCTCCAAAGGCGAAATATCATCCGCACCAGAACGAGAAGAATACGCTCCAACGTCTATCATATCAGCACCTTCTAAAATCATCTTTTCTGCACGCTCTGCAATACCAACAGGCTCTGCCATCGGTGTACGAGATTCCGCATAGAAGGAATCGGGGGTGACATTCAATATGCCCATCACCCAAGGACGTTGCAATTCCACTAATTTACCGCGGAAGTTTAAAGTGTAGTGTGGAGTTGGATACATAGCCGTTAAGTTTCCTGCAAAGTTACTTTTTTGTTTCTCGACAAACAAATAATTGCATTATATTTTTCTTTTTCAACAATAACTACTACTTTTGCACTTAAATCCATTCGTTCATGTCTATAGCAGAATTCTACGAACTCTATCTTCGTCACCCACACATCTCCACCGACACGCGCCATTTGGCGAAAGACAGCTTGTTTTTCGCCCTCAAAGGTGCTAGTTTCGATGGCAACCAATTTGCACTCCAAGCTCTCGAAGCTGGATGTGCCTACGCTGTGGTAGACGACATCAACATTGCCCAACAAGACAAACGTTGCATCTTGGTGGACAACACGCTCACAGCCCTTCAAGTATTGGCTGCTTACCATCGTCGACAACTCAAAACCCCGATTCTTCAAATCACGGGTACCAACGGCAAGACCACAACCAAAGAACTTGCGGCTGCCGTGCTCTCCGAGAGATTCAATGTGCTCTACACCGAAGGCAATTTCAACAACCACATCGGTGTGCCCCTCACGTTGCTCCGCCTCACGGAGGAACACGAATTTGCTGTCATCGAAACCGGTGCCAACCACATTGGAGAAATCGCATTGCTCAGCGACATCGTCGCGCCCGACTGCGGCATCATCACCAATGTCGGCAAAGCACACATCGAAGGATTTGGATCATTTGAAGGAGTCATTCAAGCCAAAACGGAACTCTACGAAAACATTCGCCAGCGCAATATGAAATTGCTCGAAGAGGTCGATGGCAATGTGCAGTTTCGCGAAGGTTCTACTCCGCTTTTCGTTTTCCTCAATGGCGACAACCCCCACCTCGCACCACATACAGAAGGATTGCCCACACTCACCTATGGATCGCCCAACCACGGCTACGTTGTGGAAGGTGAAGTCGTGTCGTGCGACCCCTTCCTCACCTTCCGCTGGCGCAAAAATGGGGGACAATGGCACGAAGTGGCCACACAACTCATCGGTGCCTACAATCTCGACAATGCTTTGGCCGCAGTACTCGTGGGACTCACCTACAACGTCCACGTAGCCTCTATCGACAAGGCCCTGCGACACTACGCTCCCCACAACAACCGCTCGGAATATCGCAAAACAGAGCACAACCGCCTCATCATCGATGCCTACAATGCCAACCTATCTTCGATGCACGCTGCACTCCACAGTTTTGCACAAACGGAAGATGCTCACAAAATGATGATTCTCGGCGATATGCGCGAACTCGGCGATGCTTCTGCCGATGCTCACAAAGAGGTGTTGCAACTGGCGCTTACCACCGGCAGCCAGCAAGTGTGGGTTGTAGGCAGTGAATTTGCCCAAGCCCTCACCACTCTGTCTGCCAATGAGGCTGCACTGTTCCGCACCTTCCCCGATGTTGAAGCCGTGAAAGCTGAACTCCAAGCGCACCCCCTTTCCGAACAACTCATTCTCATCAAGGGGTCAAATGGCACGCGCCTGTTCCAACTTCCGGAATATCTCTAATCGATAACGAAATCTTTCCATCTCTCCCAACGATAAGATTTCATTTCAACAATTGGATAGCGTTTCTCTCCCGACATACGTTTTCCTTGTTTCCACATTTCTACCATCCCAATGACTGTGTCGCAAATTCACTCCGACACAGCCATTTTCTTTTTGTGCCTACCCTTTTTTGTGGCAAAATTATCCCCAATCGGTCATTAGACTAGGATAGGACGCAACAACCAGCACAACGCATTGTTGCATTTCAAACGACGGCTTGTTTTAATGAAAACAACGTATCGTTTTATGAAAAACAACGTGTCGTTTTATGAAAAACAACGGCTTGTTTTCAGCGAACGTTAGGAGGCAAAAAAACAATCTACGAACCATCCATCAAAAACAGAGTTTTTCGAAGTGTGAAAATACCTACAATCACTCCCTCTCGCGCGCACGCGTACGCACGCATCACAGGAGTTTTTGCTTTTTTGCTGTCACAAGTGTCACACCACAATCATAACACTCTATATTTCAAACCATTACAGAATCACCTAGACGCATTTTAACAAACAAATCGCTTACCCCACTCAAACAAGGTCGATGAAACCTCGAAAACCTTCTCTTTCTTGTCTACATTTTCCTCTATTTCGAAGTCCTATTTTTCCCCATCTGTGACACTTGTGACAGCAAAAAATCAAAATCGCTGTTGAAAGGCGCGATCGCGTGCGCACGCACGAGAGGAAGAAAAGCAAATATAGACCCTATTTGTCAACTACACCCCTCAAAACAGGTGTATAAAAAATTATTTGTCACTTTTTTCTTGAATTTTCACTCATTGGGCACACATCGACCCATATTATTTACAGGGGGGGGGGGCGATTTCCAAAACACTCATTGCCACGATCTAAAAATCAGAATAGAGAAGATGCTACTCCTCAACAGAGTGACAGAAACGTGACTTACAACAAGAACAAATGCAAAAAATCCATAACGCCCCTCACACATATTTTCTGTTTCTATAAGAATTCGTATCTTCGCCAAACGATTATGCCCACTTGCTAATAAAGGCGAAAAAACTTATCTACTATAGATTCAAACAAAAAATCTCGATAATGAAAAAACAGAACACTATCAAGTGCGCTGGCAAACAGCAATTGTTTTTGCTGGGACTCGGCCTTTTGGCTAGCAGCGCAGCAGCAATTCCGACTTTTGCGAAAAACACATTAGTTCGTCCTATTGCAGACAAGGAAACCACACAAGTTCAGGCCTTCACAACTTCACAAGAAGCGGAAACAGCCAACACTCCAAATGCGAAAAAGAACTATCGTTCTAACTATTGGTTTGTAGGCGTTGAAGCAATGTCACCGCTCACTTTTGGTACACTCTACTCTCTCACCAACCAAGGCCATCTCCACCTAGGATTCGGGGCACAAATCTCTGGAGGTTATCAGTTCTCATCTGTGTTTGGACTCCAAGCGGCTTTCGGTGCTGGAAAGAGCAGTGCATTTGCCAACGACTTCCAACGTAATTTCTACTTGGGACAGCACGACGCCTACACCTACTATCCTTACACCCAAATTGATGGTACGGTTTATCATTTCCCCGTTACCAACAAAGAGGGCAAAACGCTGATTGGCGAACAAGGCAACAACCCACAACAAGTGCAACTTGCAGCGACGCCTTTCCCTCAAATCAAGAGTAACATTTCGTTCTGGCAAGCCTCGGTAAATGCTGACCTCAATCTCACTCGACTTTTCTTTGCAGCTGTATATGAAGAAAAGCCCGTGGAACTTTGGTTGCGTCCTGGTGCCTACTTGAGCAGCTACACAGCAAAGGTGGTGCATCGTGAGACAGGCAAAGTTGTGGCTCCCAAAGTGAACAACACGCTCACCATTGGTTTGGGAGGTGATGTGGCCGTTCGTTTCAACCTTTCCCCACGTTGGGCTATCGATGTAAACAACCGCTTCATCTGGCAGCACGACCGCTCCATCGACGGTGTGCAAAGCATTCGTCGCGCTTACGACAGTTATGTGTGGCAACCCGCAGTGGGCGTGGTCTACAAATTCCGTAAAGCAGTCCCCGAAATGGCCTATGTGCCTGCTCCTGCTCCTGTGCAACCTCAAAAACCAGTGGTCAATCCACTCACACCAGAATTGGCAGCACGATTGCTCATTGGTCTTCCCGAGCGCATCACTCTCCCCGAAGCAAAACCTCGCAACTATTCTGCAAGCATCGCGCTCACCTATCCGCTCAACAAGACTTACATTGTGCGCAATCTTCACAACAACGCAGCTGAATTGGCTCGTGTGGATAATGAACTCCGCACCATCACAGCCAACAAAGACTACCGCGTGCGAAATATCCGAGTAGAAGGTTTTGCCTCTCCCGAAGGTCCTTTGGACAATAACTTCCGTCTATCAACTGGTCGTGCACAGTCTATCATTGACTATCTGGTGCAACGCAATCCTCGTCTCGACCGCAGCCAATTCCAATTGGGACGTGTGACTGAAAACTGGGATGGTCTTCGCGACACTTTGACCAAAAACCCAAACTTGCCTAGTGCAAACGAAGTTTTGGCACTGCTCAAGCGTCAACCTGACACTGAGATTGTGAAACAAGAAATTAAGCGCATCGCGGGTTATCCCGAACTGTTGAAGAATGTGTATCCTTATCTCCGCAAGAGTTCATACACCGTGCAGTTTGATGTGCGTGCGTACGCTCTCCCCGAAGCGAAGGAAAAGATGAAGACCAACCCTGAGAATGTGGGTGCTGAAGAGATGTATGCCGTGGCACTCGACTATGGTTTCACCACAGCAGAAGGTAAAGCTGCACTCGCCACCTTGCAACAAGTTCACCGTGATGCTCCTTTGGCAAAACTATGCCGTGCGCACCAAATGCTTGAAAGCAAACAAAACGAGGAGGCACTCCGTTTGCTCCAAAGTTTCAAACTCAACGATGGTGCATACTACAACCTCTTGGGTGTAGCGCTCGCACGCAATGGACAATGGGATGCTGCGCGTCAAACTTTCCAAATCTCTGACGCTCCTGCAGCAATAGCAAACTTGCAAAGCATCACGGTGAAATAACAATCCTATCCCCTTCATTTTTGTTTCTTATGACGGGTATGCTTGGATTATGCAATTCAACCATAGCCCACAAGACAAATAGGAAGCAATAATCTACTTAGAAACAACATGACTAAGAAATCTCTAGTGGGTTGTGCTCTAGCTTTGACTTCTATGTTCGCTTTGCATAGTTGCTACAAAGAAGATGCACAAGAACTTTATCAGCGTCAGTTTGCTACTTCAGTGGCGATGGCTGACCTTCAAGAACAAGCCGATCGTTTCAACAAGAGAATCGGTGATTTGCAACTCACCGTCAATATGCTGGTAGACCGAGATCCTGTGTCGAAGGTGATTTATGCCGTTGAAAACAGTGACACCGTGGGTGTATATCTCACCCTAGGCAAAACTACGGTATATGTGCCTTTTGGACGCGATGGAAAAGACGGTCTAAATGGTAAGAACGGTCTAAACGGTAAGGACGGCAAAGATGGTCTGAACGGTAAGGACGGCAAAGATGGTCTGAACGGTAAGGACGGCAAAGATGGTCTAAACGGCAAAGACGGTAAAAACGGTCTGAACGGTAAAGACGGAAAAGACGGAAAAGACGGAAAAGACGGAGTTTCACCAGCCTTTGATGTAACCATCGGCGGCGATGGCAATTGGTACATCAATGGTCAGAACACGGGTAAACCTGCTCGCGGTGCGCAAGGATTGGCTGGTACAAATGGTACAAACGGCACGAATGGAAAGGATGGTTGCACTCCCACCTTTAGCGCAGCACAAGACAAAGAAAACACCAACGACCCTCGTTTCTACTGGACGGTGACTTGGTGCGATGGTACTACGGAGTTCATTAAAGCCAATGGCGAGAAAGTTGTTGCCAAAGCACAAGATGGCACCAATGGTAAGGATGGTGCACCTGGACAAAATGGTGCTACTGGTCCTCAAGGTCCCAAAGGCGACAAGGGCGATAAGGGCGACAAAGGGGATCAAGGAGAAACAGGTCCTCAAGGTCCTCAAGGTGCACCTGGCGAACCTGGTGTGATAAGTCCTATTTCCAAAGTCGCTATCAACAAAGAGGGTGATAAATTAACGATCACCACCACTTATCCTGATCTTCCCGAAGTGGTTGTTCCTCTTGTGCCTGATTTGAATTTCGACATTCAACCAGAAAAGTCGAAGGATGCTTCAACCAATGCAGAAGTAGCCAATCAGTATGCTCCCGACACTCGTGAATTGACGTTTGCTCCAGGACAACAAATCACATTTCCTTTCACAAAAGCAGACAAACTCACAGCGGTCTATTCTTCTATGCCTCCTAACTGGAAGTACAAAGTGAATGAGACAGACAAGACCATCACAATTACGGCTCCTCCTTTGTCACGATTGGGTGACGCGCAAATAAACAATGAAGTGGTGTTTATGGCTCGTGATGACAAAGGTAACACCTTTAGTCGCAACCTCAAGTTGTTGCTCCCGAAGAGAACATACGTCAACTACTTCTATAACCCTCTCTCATCGGTTCCCACGCAGTCACCACTAAGTCCAGATAATCTCTTTAATCTCAACAATCGTGCAGGTTTTGAGCATAGTTTCATTTGGTATGCACTTGCAAATGACGGCAGACAGACTCAATTGCTGGCGACAGATGCTACAGAGGATTATCACATTCCTTCAGCACATCTCACAAGATTCTTGAGAAGTTATGTTGCATATGAACTACAAAAACCCGACGCATTCGACGACCATCAATTTAGGATGTTAGACTTTGTTTACCACAAAGACTCTGTTGGTATAATGGACACAGGAATAGAGTTTGCTTTGACGGTCTTCAATCAAAGACGATCCGGAGTTCTAGGAGAAGGTGCAAAAGCTGTATATTACCACCCTATATCATGGGATACATACATTGGAGACAAAACTTATCGCAGTAACGACAGGTCTGATTTTATCACCAATCGCTTACATAGAGTAAGTCAATTAACTCGACTCTACATGAAGAATCCTCGTAAGTGGTTAGGTATTCCCGAGAATGAAGCATTTGACGCATCAAAAGTCAATTTGTATATTGCGTCAGCAACGATAATCAACTCTAAATATCAAGTTGGAGGCATTCGTAAGGGGCAGAAATTATCCGTCACTCTTGCAAGAAACGCTGCGAAATATGACAACAATAAAGATCTTCTTTATGGAAGTTTCGCTAGTTTCCCAACACCGTCTACCAACCTTTTCAAACTTCTCATTGAATACACAAGACCTGATGGAAGTATAGTACAAAAAGTGATCCAAGCTGGCACTAACAAGAATTTTGGTAAAGAACTTAAGCTTCCAGGAGTTGGAGGTCAACTTATCTTCAGCGTGGGTACAGCAGATTTCTATAATCAAGCAACGTTACCATACACTTCATCTTCTCTTCAAACTGTCAATAAGGAAGGTGAAACGGAACTTGTCCCCATTGATGACGAACCCGATCACCACGGTGTCATTGAAGGTATTCGCAATGTAGATCCAACAGTAGACGAATTCTAAACTACCTAAGATTTCATAGTATTCTAAGATTAAACACTTCAGAAGAGAGTGTGTCAATCACAAATTGGCGCACTCTCTTCTTCTTTATACACTACGCTATTTTGCCAAAATTCCGCTTATTATACCTTGAATAAAGGAAAATCACCTTTCAAACTGCATTTTTCTCCTCAAAAATTTGGAGGATAAAGAAAAAGTTGCTACCTTTGCACTCGCAATTCGGAAATAACCGATGAGCAACGTTATATCGCGGAGTGGAGCAGTTGGTAGCTCGCCAGGCTCATAACCTGGAGGTCGTTCGTTCGAGTCGAGCCTCCGCAACTACAAAAGCATCAATCTAGATGATTGATGCTTTTTTTCGTGCACTTTTAAAAGCAAAGTGCAGAAAATAGACACAAATCCCCCATTATCTTAGTTTTTATTGCTAACTTTGCATACCCAATACACGACATAAATGCACAGTGCCAGAGCCAACATTGGTTCACTGCACAGTCATTCGGTCATTAGTGATTTGCTCATCATGGCTCAACCCTATCTCATAGATATAGACCAGATTTTGCACAACAAGATGGGACGGAAAGCACGTTTCGTTCCAGGATTCGTGGTGCGCTATCTCAAAAGAATCATTCACCAAGAATGGATCAACCAATTTATCGCTAAAGAAGGAGAGATTCAGGGAATACAATGGTTGGAAGACTGCATGGAATTCCTTGACGTCAAACTCAATGTGCATGGTTTAGAGCATCTTCCTTCTGATGCCGACGGGCGTCGCTTCACCTTTGTAAGCAACCACCCTCTGGGTGGTGCCGATGGCGTGATACTTGGTGCTATCCTTGGACGACACTATGACGGACGCATTTGCTATTTGGCAAACGATCTTCTCATGAACCTCACTGGTATCGCTCCCCTCTTCGTGCCCATCAACAAAACGGGACGACAAGGACGAGAATTTCCCAAAATGGTGAACGCCGCCTTTGCCAGCAACAAACATCTCATCATGTTCCCCGCTGGATTGTGCTCTCGACGCATCGAGGGAAAAATTCAAGATCTCCCTTGGGCAAAAACCTTTGTGAGCAAGAGCATCGAAAATCAGCGAGATGTCGTGCCCATTCATTTCGGAGGAAGAAATTCAGATTTCTTCTATGGATTAGCCAATTGGAGCAAGCGACTAGGCATCAAGTTCAACCTTGCAATGCTCTATCTTGTTGACGAACTATATCATCATCAACACAGCACCTTCGACATCCACATTGGAAAACCCATTCCATGGCAGTCCTTTACCGCGGAGAAAACTCCCACACAATGGGCTGCTGAGGTGAGAAATCTCATCTATACCCTCCCCTCTTCCTCCACACAACTTTGATTGTCATCAGACACTGCTGAACCCGCTCTAAGTGTTCAACTAAGCACAACATTCCAAAAAGGAAACACAATCTATCGCTGAATTTAAGCACAGTGCGGCGTTTCAACAGACAAAAATCCACAATATGCAACCCATCATCGAACCCGTATCTCGTGATTTGCTTCTCCGCGAACTCACTCCCGAGTTGCAGTTGCGCAAAACCAACAAAGCAGGCAACGAGATTTACATCATCACCCACCACAACGCGCCCAATGTGATGCGCGAAATCGGAAGATTGCGCGAAATTGCTTTCCGCGCTGCTGGAGGAGGTACGGGACAAGCCTTAGACCTCGATGAATTTGACGTTTGCGAACATCCCTACTATCAACTCATCGTTTGGAACCCCGACGCGCAAGAAATCCTCGGTGGATATCGCTTTCTCCCTCCTAGCGACATCACCTTCCGCGAAAACGGACAACCCTACCTCGCAACGGGACATATGTTCACGTTTTCCGACAATTTCATTGAGAATTTCCTACCACGCACAGTAGAACTCGGTCGCTCTTTCGTCACACTCGAATACCAAAGCACGCGCAACCTAGCCAAAAGTCTTTATGCTCTCGACAATCTTTGGGACGGACTCGGTGCACTAACTGTCATTATCCCCGACCTGAAATACTTCTTCGGAAAAATGACGATGTATCCCAGCTTCGACCGTCCAGCACGTGATATGATTCTCTATTTTTTGCATCGACACTTTGGTGATCGCGATGGACTCATCACCGTAAACAATCCCGTACTGCTCGAAACACCAGAAGAAGAACTCAAAAAGATATTTGTAGAAACAGACTTCCGCGCCGACTATAAGTTGCTCAACAAAGCAGTACGCGAACGTGGTTTCAACATTCCTCCTTTGGTAAATGCCTATATGAATCTCTCTCCAACGATGCGCGTGTTTGGCACCGCCGTCAACGACGAATTCGGTAACGTGGAAGAAACGAGCATTCTCATCGCTGTGGATGAAATTCTCGAAGACAAGCGCAAACGTCACATTGAAAGTTACGTCGATCCGCAAAGTTTGACCGACATTCCCAAACTCTTTTTTGAGGAAACAAGATAAGCTGCACCACACAGCGCCCCCCAAAAGAAAAAAACCTAGAAATTCTAGAGCAACTAGAAGAACTAGAGAAACTAGAAATTCTAGAAACAAAAAAAAGAGGATGCTTCCAAAATGAAAGCATCCTCTTTTTACATTTAGTGAGAGAAACAGCAATCTGGAGCAGACTATTGAATCTTCGTCCAATACATACGCTTGAAGAAAGGTCCAAGTTTACCCTTCACCGTGAGCACATTAGGTTTATCGAAATACAATTCCACGCGATACACCTTACCGCTCGTAGGATCATAAATTTCACCATTCTCCCACGTGTCATCACCATCAAACGTCACTTTGTCCACCAAAACAATTTGATTAGAAGGCGTGTTGCGCTTCTTAGGATCAGGATTCTTTTGGTCAGTGCGCTGACTACCATCAGGGTTTTTCATGTTCTCGAGCCACACCACCTGAGCACGATAACCATTGCCATACTTAAAGATTTTCACTTTAGAGTTGCGACCCTCTTTCACCACGTGATACAAACCGACAATTTTGTCAGCAGCAGACTGCGCAGAGAGAGTAAGCGAAGTGGCTAAGAAAGCCATAAACAAAAACGAGAGTAATCGTTTCATAGAGCTAAATATTGAATGAAATGTTGAGTGAAATACAGAACTAAACCACAGAGAAATGCAGCGTAGAGAGTAAAGTATCGGAATCCTGTTACCAAGAATTTCCTGCACACCTTCTTTAATTCTGTGCAAAGTTACAACTTATCCGATAAATAGCACAAGAAGAAACGCAATAAAATGGAAGTAAGCGAAAAATAGTCGATGTTTTTAGGAGAAAACTTTGTGAGTTACAAGAAAATGCTTACTTTTGCAGCGCAATAAATATACTCTCTAATTTACAAACCCAAATTTATCGACATTTGAGACCCAATAAAAACGATAAACTCAAGCAGCAATATCGCATCAACGAGCAAATTCGTGCGCGAGAAGTGCGTGTAATTCCTGAAGAAGGTGATAGCGTGGTGATGCCCGTGCGCGATGCCTTGCGTATGGCGCAACAACAAGGCGTCGATTTAGTAGAAATCAGCCCCAACGCAGAACCCCCTGTTTGTAGATTAGTGGATTTCTCCAAATTCATCTACCAACAGAAGAAGCGCCAAAAGGAGCTCAAAGCCAAGCAAGTGAAGGTGGAAGTCAAAGAAATTCGTTTCGGTCCACAAACCGATGACCACGACTACAACTTCAAACTCAAGCACGCGAAAGGCTTCTTGAGCGAAGGCGACAAAGTCAAGGCATACGTATTCTTCCGTGGCCGAAGCATCCTCTTCAAAGAGCAAGGCGAAGTGTTGCTCCTCCGTTTTGCCAACGACTTGGAAGAATACGGTAAGGTAGAGTCAATGCCCGTGCTCGAAGGCAAGCGAATGACCATGTACATCTCGCCCAAAAAAGCCCCCGTGCGCAAAGAAGACATTGAAATCGACACCCCTCACGAGGTTGAAGCTGAAGCAGAAACTACAGCTGCACCAGCCAAGAAAGCCCCCAAAGTGAAGGAACGTCGCGAATACACTGGCCCCAAAGTAGAAGGAGAAGACTTCTAATCTAAAGAGGACAAAACCTCATCTGAGAAATCGGAAAAAGGAAACCCCTCATCTGAAGAATCAAAAGAAGGAAACCCTCATCTGAAGAATCAAAAGAAGGAAAAACTCCTCATCTGAAGAATCAGAAGAAGCCCCCCTCCTCAAGGTCAGCTCACACAGGATAATCCAGACAAGAGGACATTCTCGACGGAACTACCCCAGTTTCCATACATCACTAAAAAGCATCCGTCGAGGCGCTTACCCTTGTTTGCTTTATTATACGTCGCGCGTTGTGCCAGGTATGCGCAACCGCACACATTATTCATCATTTAATTCACAAACAAATGCCTAAAGTAAAGACTAATTCTGGTGCTAAGAAGCGTTTCGCCCTCACCGGAACCGGTAAGATCAAGAGAAAGCACGCTTTCCACAGTCACATTCTCACGAAGAAGACTAAGAAGCAAAAGCGTAACCTCGTACACGTTGGTCTCGTTGACAGCACTGACGTAAAGCAAGTTCGCGAATTGCTCTGCATGCGCTAATCTCTTTTGGTTTTTGTATCCACAAAACCTCTTACCAAAGTCATTTATTTCATCGAATGTCTGGCTCAAAAGCGCTGCACAACTAGCAAATGCAACTCACAATCACTGCAAATGCCAACAACGCGTAGCCGCCAGCAATCAAAAACAACATTACTATGCCAAGATCAGTAAATCATGTCGCATCTCGCGCTAAGCGCAAGAGAATCCTCAAGCTCACACGCGGTTACTTCGGTGCCCGCAAGAACGTGTGGACCGTTGCCAAGAACACTTGGGAAAAAGGTCTTACCTATGCGTTCCGTGATCGTCGCAACAAGAAGCGCAACTTCCGCGCTCTCTGGATTCAGCGTATCAACGCTGCGGCTCGCCTCGAAGGTTTGAGCTATTCTCAACTTATGGGTGGTCTTCACAAGGCCGGCATCGAGATTAACCGCAAGGTGCTCGCCGACCTCGCTGTAAACAACCCTCAGGCTTTCAAAGCCATCGTTGAGAAGGCAAAATAAGCCAGGCTTGGCCTAATCAATCAACTATTCCCAATCCAATCGAAAGGCGTGCTTCTACACAGAAGTCGCCTTTTTTTGTTGCATACTCGTTCATTACACCACCTTTGCTCACTGATAATCCCACCAACCTCAATCGGTAATTAGACCATTATGGCGATCCTAGTTATTGACAAGATAACTTCCTGTCATCTGTCCCATTAACAGTGGCACTATTCCAATCTAATGACCAATTTGTGATTATCCACAAGTCCTTCCCATGTTTCGTTTTCAACAATTCACCATCCACGACGACCGCTGCGCAATGAAAGTAGGCACTGACGGTGTACTCCTCGGAGCTTGGTGCCAGATGCCCCCATCTTCCACAGACAGCGCCCCCACTTCGCCCTTCAATATACTCGATGTTGGCACAGGAAGTGGACTCATTGCACTGATGTTGGCACAAAGATTTCCGCAAACTCACATCACTGCATTAGAGTTGGAAGTTGCTGCCGCCCAACAAGCCCACGAAAACGTCACTTCCTCCCCCTTTTCCGCCCAAGTGGAGGTGAAGCAAGGCGATTTCCTCGCAGAAGATTGGTGTCCCCAAGCCAGCTTCGATGCCATCGTGAGCAATCCCCCCTATTTTGAAGAAACACTCCTCTCACCCAACCAGCAGCGCGCACAAGCCCGCCACGTCCACCACGGACTCACCTTTGAAGCCCTCACCCAACAGAGCGCACAACTCCTCAAAAGTGGAGGATGGTTGCAAGTCATTCTCCCAAAATCAGCGCAACAACACTTCGTCCGCAGCGCACAAGACACAGGTTTTTCTCTCATCCACCAAACCGATGTACACACCGTAGCGCGAAAATCTCCCAAACGTGTGCTCCTCCGTTTTCAACTCCACTACACGCAGCCCAATCACTCCTCAGAAGCACAGCCCATCATTGGCGATTTTCTCCAAACCGACCAGCTCATCTTGCAAGAAAACGGTCAGCGCAGCCCACAATATCAACAACTTTGTGCCGATTTCTATCTCACACCAGAGCAGCTCAACCACCCTTCTTCCCCAACCGCTCCACAACAACAAGACATTTCTGCCCCACAATAAGCCATTAGCAAATAAACCCAAATCAAGTGAGAAAACAAAGCGAAATCTTGTCAGTTCGCGAGAAAAGAAGTAATTTTGTAGCAATATAATTTCAAACTCCAATCTAACAATCAATATGGAAAAAAGCGCATTGCAAATTGCTCGTGCTGCCTACCAGCCCAAACTCCCCGCAGGTCTTCGCGGTAACGTGAAAATCGTAGAAGGTGCACCCACCCAAAGTGTAGACAACCAAGAGGAAATCAAAGCCCTCTTCCCCAACACCTACGGTATGCCCTTGGTAAACTTCGAACCCACGGACGAGAAGAAGGAATATGCTCCCATCAACATCGGTATCATCCTTTCTGGTGGTCAAGCTCCTGGTGGTCACAACGTGATTTGCGGTCTCTATGATGGCTTGAAGAAGCAAAACCCCAAGTCTAAACTCTACGGCTTCCTTATGGGTCCTGGAGGTTTGGTTGATCACAACTACCTCGAAATGACCGATGCCCTCATCGACGAATACCGCAACACTGGTGGTTTCGATATGATTGGTTCTGGTCGTACGAAGCTCGAAGAAGTAGCTCAGTTCGAAAAGGGTATGGAAGTGATTCGCCAACTCGGCCTCAACGCTATCGTAATCATCGGTGGTGACGACTCTAACACCAACGCTTGCGTGCTCGCTGAATACTACGCAGCTCAAAAGTATGGTGTACAAGTCATTGGTTGCCCCAAAACCATCGACGGTGACTTGAAGAACGACCAAATCGAAACTTCTTTCGGTTTCGACACTGCTTGTAAGACTTACGCTGAAGTGATTGGTAACATCCAACGCGACGCCAACTCAGCTCGCAAATACTGGCACTTCATCAAGCTCATGGGTCGCTCTGCCTCTCACATCGCTCTCGAGTGCGCCCTCCAAGTGCAACCCAACGTGTGCTTGATTTCTGAAGAAGTGGAAGCTAAGGAACAAAGCCTCGACGACGTTGTCACCTACATCGCTGAAGTAGTGGCTAAGCGCGCTGCTGCTGGCAACAACTTCGGTACGGTGCTCATTCCCGAAGGCCTCATCGAGTTCATTCCTTCTTTGAAGAAGCTCATCGCTGAACTCAATGACCTCCTCTCTACTCCCGAAGCTGCTCAAGTGGAAGCTGCCGACCAACGTGCATGGGTGCTCAGCCGTCTTTCTGCTGAAAACGCTGCCATCTACGCTTCTCTCCCCGAAGGTGTGGCTAAGCAACTCACTGCAGAACGCGACCCCCACGGCAACGTACAAGTTTCTCTCATCGAAACTGAAAAGCTCCTCTCTGAAATGGTGGCAGAAAAACTCGCTGCTTGGAAGAAAGAAGGCAAGTACACTGGCAAGTTTGCTGCACTCCACCACTTCTTCGGTTACGAAGGTCGTTGCGCAGCTCCTTCCAATTTCGATGCTGACTACTGCTATGCACTCGGTGCTTCTGCAGCTCAACTCGTGGCAAACGGCAAGACCGGCTACATGGCTATCGTGAAAAACACCACTGCGCCTGCTGCAGAATGGGTGGCTGGCGGTGTGCCCATCACTATGATGATGAACATGGAACGTCGTCACGGCGAAATGAAGCCCGTAATCCGTAAGGCTCTCGTAGAACTCGACGGTGCTCCCTTCAAAGCTTTCGCTGCTCAACGCGAAGCATGGGCTGAACAAACTGCCTTTGTTTACCCTGGCCCCATCCAATATTGGGGACCCACAGAAGTTTGCGACCAATGCACCAAGACGCTTGCACTCGAACAAGCGAAATAATCTGCGGAAGCATCATCGCATAACAGCATAAACAGTCAAGGGGTGCAAGCGCAAGTTTGCACCCCTTATTTTTTCCTCCATGACTCAACAGAAACGCTCCACATCAACTAAGAGAAAGCGCACTTCAACTCCTAAGACGAAGAAGAAAAAGAATGCGCTCACCTGGGCTGAACGTTCCTTTGGACACAATTACAAACGTGTCTTTTGGATTGGGCTGCTCCTCGCCGCTGGAGTCTATCTTTTTGTTACGTATCACTACATCGTAGCCCCCACCTCCAACCTCTGGCAGGGGCTTTTCGGCTCCACCAAATACCCTGATGAATATTCCGTGCGCGGCATCGACATCAGTCGCTACCAAAGCGAAATTAATTGGGAGAAAGTGGCAGCCGCCAAAATTGACAAACAGCCGATTCGCTTTGTCATTGCCAAAGCAACAGAAGGAAAAGAGCACGTGGACAAAAATTTCAATGATAATTTCTACCAAATCGGTCAATACGACTTCATTCGTGGAGCTTATCATTTCTTTTCACCCAAAGTGTCTGGCGACGAACAAGCCAAACACTACCTCAAACAAGTGCATCTCGAACCGGGAGATTTGGCTCCCGTGCTAGATGTGGAAACCAGTGGCACACTCTCTCCCGAACAATTGCGCAGAGAGGTGGCAGAATGGCTCAACATCGTGGAGAAGCACTACCACACCACGCCCATCATCTACACTGGACTGAAGTTCAAAGAGAAATATCTCAACTCTCCCTCCTTCAACCGCTACCACTTTTGGATAGCGCACTATTATGTGAAAAAGTTGTCCTACCAAGGAAAATGGAAATTTTGGCAATTCACCGACCGTGGCAAGGTAAATGGTATTTCTGGAAATGTGGACCTCAATGTCTACAATGGTTCTTCCTACGACCTCCAGCAACTCACCATTGGTGACAACGAAGACCTTTAAAGATCTTGTGTTTCCCCTACGACAACAACGGCTTGTTTTTCATAAAACGACGGCTTGTTTCTTATAAAACGACGGCTTGTTTCTCATAAAACAACGGCTTGTTTTTCATAAAACAACGGCTTGTTTCTTATAAAACGACGGCTTGTTTCTCATAAAACGACGGCTTGCTTCTCATAAAACGACGGCTTGTTTCTCATAAAACGACGGCTTGTTTTTCACAAAACGACGGGTCGACCATCTGCAATAGAAAAATGCTTGCACGAGCATTTTATGCAATCAATATGCAGTTTTATTTTTCACAAACGACCTAATTTTACCCCCTTACCATAGAGTTTTAGTTTTTTGCTGTCACAAGTGTCACACTCTCGACGTAATCAATTATTTTTCAACGCATTACACATATATCAGAAAATTCTTCCTTATTTCAACCGCAAAAACACATATTTACACTACAAATCGCATATAAATACAGGCTAGTTATCGAGTTTTTTGTGTGCATATATGAAGCACATTAATCCCCATAAAAAGAGTGAGTGTGACACTTGTGACAGCAAAAAATCAAAACTATGGTTGGAAGGCGCACGCGCGTACACGAGAGACAGACACGAAAAGACACAAACACACATCGTCAACCTCTTGTTCATACTTTGAAACCACAAAATCCTACTCGTACGATCTACCACTTTCTACCACTATCCCAAGAAACTTATGGAAATCGCTACTCAATATCTAAAAATTGTCTACACCAGCATTTTTTAACGACGTTTTTCCCTCTTTCCCCCTAATTCCACCCATATATAAATAGACGGCTGTTCCCAAATAGCCAAATGCGAAAGACCAAGCAAACTAATTATGTGGCTAAGGATTGACAATCGTCGCGAAAAAGGTAGATTGACCGAAAAATTGCTGTCTTCAAACGAGATTAATTGAAAATTTGCAGCCTAGTTGCCGAATAATTTGTAACTTTGTGGCAGCGTCAACACACAACGCTAAGTCAGAATAACGCCAAGTCAGAAAAAGTAGGATGTCAGCTCAAAAAACATTTTGCTATTTCTCTTTCGCGCACTCTATCAGAATCATCAAAATCAACACTAATGAAACGAATACTGCTACTCTTTGTCGCTCTCTTTGCCTTGGCTGCATCGGCTTGCACCAACTTGCTAGTGGGCAAAAAGGCTTCTAAAAATGGCGAAGCCTATCTCACTTATAGTGCCGACTCATATGGTATGTACGGCCGACTCTTGCACTACCCTGCCGGCAAACACGCACCAGGCACTATGCGTCGCATCGTCGATGGCGACACCCACAAATATCTCGGTGAAATTCCCGAAGCTCCCATCACCTACAACGTGGTGGGCAACATCAACGAACATCAAGTGGCTATCACCGAAACCACTTTTGGTGGTCGTCATGAACTAGCTCCCAAAGACCCTATGGGTGGCATAGACTACGTGTCTTTGATGGCACTCGGTTTGCAACGCGCCAAGACGGCTCGCGAAGCCATTAAGGTGATGACCGATCTCGTGGCTCGCTATGGTTATTCTTCTGAAGGCGAATCTTTCTCCATTGCCGACCCTAATGAGGTGTGGATTATGGAGATGATTGGCAAAGGCGATGAGAAAAAAGGTGCCGTTTGGGTGGCGGTTCGCATCCCCGACGATTGCATCAGTGCGCACGCCAACCAAAGTCGCATCCACAAGTTTGACTTGAAAGACAAAAAGAATGTGATGTATGCCAAAGACGTCATCAAGTTTGCGCGCCAAAAGGGCTATTTCAACGGAAAAGATGCCGATTTCTCTTTCTCTGCGGCCTACTCTCCTGCCGACTTCGGTAGCCAGCGTTTCTGCGATGCACGCGCTTGGTCGCTCTTCAACCATTTTGTGGACGGTATGGACAAATATGTGGACTTTGTGGACGGCAAACACATTGGTACTAGCGAGGTGATGCCGCTCTATTTCAAGCCCAAAGCTCCACTGGAACTCTCTGACGTGATGAACGCAATGCGCGACCACTACGAAGACACGCCTTTCGACATCACTAATAATGCTGGTGCAGGTACGAACGGTGCACCTTATCGTCCTTCTCCTCTCACCTGGGAATATAAAGGTAAAAAGTATTTCAACGAACGTCCTGTGTCTACGCACCAAGCTAGTTTTGTGGTAGTGGCGCAACTGCGCGGAAATCTCCCCAACCCCGTGGGTGGCGTGCTGTGGTTTGCCAATGACGAAGCAAATACCACTCCCTTTGTGCCCATCTACTGCTCACTCACCAAAGTGCCTGAATGTTTCGATGATGCTACGGCCAACGACCACACGTTCTCTTGGAAGAGTGCTTTCTGGCTTTGCAACTGGGTGTCAAACATGGTGTATCCTCGCTACGAACAACTCTTCCCCACGGTGGAAAGACGTCGCGAGAGCATGGAAAAATATATGACTGTTGCGCTGAAGTCGGCCGACGCTTCACTTTTGCTCACCTTGAAAGAACATCCTGAAAAGTTTGCTGAAGAGGTGAATTCTTATGCACAAGATTGGTCGAACACGTTGATGACCGACTGGAAAGATTTGGGAGAATATCTGGTGATGAAATTTAATGACCAGGTGGTGAAGAAAGAAACGCGCGATGGCAAATGGGAACTGACTCCCGATGGCATCTGCGTATCTCCCGAACGTCCTGGATATCCCGAACAATATCGAGGTGTCTTGATTCGCGAAACTGGCGACAAATACCTCGTTCCTGAAAACAAATAGCGGTGATGGAGAGCTTGCTCTCTATGGTCTAGCTGGAAATGCTGTGCAGCACAATCTTCACAGCATTTCCTCGCTCAGACAAGGCCGCGCATTGCAGCACTAACACGCTAGCCTATGAATCAATTTGCACCCCACGATTTCACCGACAAGCGATTGATCGCTGAGTTTGGATTTGATGCACAAGACATTGCTGCTGCCACACTGGCCTTGGCGGAACAGGAGATTGGTCTGAAAGATTGGACGCCTTCTGCCGAAGATATTGTGGCTTTTGAACGTGTGCACGAACTCGAATCGCTCAACGAAGAGATGTTGAAAACGGACAATTTCCGCAATCTGCTCGTTTCGCAAGCTGCTGATATGCGCGTGGTGTTACTACTCATTGCTGGTTGTGTGGTGATGATGCGCCGCGTCAAAGACACTACCGCCAAAGTGGCGCAACGCAGACTCTCCATTGAAGCTGCACATATCTATGCTCCGCTGGCACACAAACTGGGACTCTACAAACTAAAATCGGAATTGGAAGACCTTTCGCTCAAATATCTGGAGACGGAGGCTTACTATATGATTAAGGAGTCGCTCAATGCCACGAAGAAATCGCGCGATGCTTATATTGAGAACTTTCTTGCTCCAATCCACACGATGTTGCAAGAAGTTGGACTGCGCTACCACATGAAAGGACGCACCAAGAGCATCCACTCCATCTGGCAAAAGATGAAGAAACAGAAGTGCGGATTTGAAAAGGTGTACGACCTTTTTGCCATTCGCATTATCTTAGACTCTGCACCAAGCAAAGAGGTGGCGGAGTGCTGGAAGGTGTTTTCGCTGATTACCAACAAGTATGAGTCGAACCTCAAACGTCTACGCGACTGGGTGACTGTGCCGAAAAGCAATGGTTATGAGAGTCTGCACGTGACGGTGTTGGGGCCTGAAAACAAGTGGGTGGAAGTGCAGATTCGCACTGAGCGTATGGACGAAGTTGCCGAACACGGTCTGGCGGCTCACTGGAGATACAAAGGGGTGAAGAGTAGCGAAGGGGGCGTGGACTCGTGGTTGGCGGGCATTCGCACCGCACTCGAAGAAGGACGCGACCCTCACGTGGACGACAATGAGGGACTGAAAGAAAATTCCATCTATGTGTTTACTCCCAAAGGCGACTTGTTTAAGTTGCCCGTGGGCAGCACGGTGCTAGACTTTGCTTATCTCATTCACTCCAAAGTGGGCAACCGCTGCGTGGGAGGCATCGTGGATGGCAAGAATGTGCCTTTGCGCCAGGTGCTCGTCAGTGGACAACGCGTGGAGGTGTTGCTCTCTAGCAACCAACAACCGCGCTTGGAATGGCTCAACATTGTGGTGTCGGGACACGCGAAGTCGAAAATCCGTCAGTCGCTGCGCGAAATTAAGAGTCGCGATAGTGCGATGGGGAAAGAGGTGTTGGAACGCAAACTGAAAAATCGCAAACTGGAGTGGGACGAAAGCATTCTCAACCAGTTGATTAAGAAGCTGTCCTACAAAGAGGCTGGCGATTTCTATGCCGACATTCTTGAAAACAAGATAGACCTCAATGCCGCGCTCGACGCCTATGTAGAACTGCAAAAGCGCGAGGCTGGCGTGGCCGAACGGGCTGAAACGAAAAGTGCAGAGGAATTTAACTTCCGTGATGTGGTAGAACCTATCTCGGGCGCGTCTGATGATGTGTTGGTGATAGATAGCAATTTGAAGGGAGTTGAATTTCAAATGGCGCGTTGCTGTCATCCGGTTTATGGGGATGAAGTGTTTGGCTTCGTGTCAGTATCGGGGGGCATCAAGATTCACCGCGAAACTTGTCCTAATGCTCACGATATGCGGACGCGCTTTCCCTATCGCATCGTGAAAGCGCGATGGGCAGGCAAAGGGGGAAGCACCTATCCGATTACGCTACACGTGGTGGGGCAAGATGATTTGGGCATTGTGAACAACATCACGTCAATTATTGCAAAGGAAGAGCACATTATGTTGCGCAACATTTCGATAGAAAGCAATGAGGGTTTGTTTTATGGCGAACTCACGGTGATGGTGGACGACACAACACAACTCAATGGTTTGATGAAGAAATTGAGAACCGTGCGCGGTGTGAAAGCGGTGAGCCGATAAGTACAACAACGATGTAATGACCGATTGGGGATACCCCCCTATTCTAGGTGATAAAGCGCATCAACAACGATATAAAACAAAAAAACGCATATTTCCCTTTATCTTATACGATATTTTCGGGGTAGAATGAGTCATTCTTCCCCGAAATTTCGTATCTTCGCAAGCACGTTTTTGCCCGAGATGGGCAATCTTGTGAAATTACAAACTCAACATAGCAAAAAACGACCAAAAAAGTTTGGAGAATTGCTGAAGTTGAGTTATATTTGCAGCAAAGAATATAATCAAACAACACAAGCAATATGGAACAAGTAAAAAGAGTGTACACTTTCGGTAACGGACAGGCTGAAGGTGATGCTACAATGCGTGATCTCCTTGGCGGTAAAGGTGCCAACCTTGCAGAAATGAACAAGATTGGTGTGCCTGTTCCTCCAGGTTTCACCATCACCACCGACACCTGCAATGACTATTACAAAGTAGGTCAAGAGGAGATTATCCGTCAACTCACCGAACAAGTGGATTTGGCTATCGCGAAAACTGAGGAAAGTATGAACAACAAGTTTGGCGATCCTAGCAACCCTCTCTTGCTTTCTGTACGTTCTGGTGCTCGCGCTTCTATGCCAGGTATGATGGATACGATTCTCAACCTCGGTTTGAACGACACTGTGGCTGAAGGTCTTGTGGCTAAAACAGGTAACCCTCACTTCGTTTACGACTCTTATCGTCGCTTCGTGCAAATGTATGGTGACGTGGTGCTCGGTATGAAACCTGAAAACAAAGAGGATATCGACCCATTTGAAGCTATCATCGAAGAAGTTAAGGCTGTTCGTGGCATTCACCTCGACAAGGATTTGACTGTTGATGAACTCAAAGACTTGGTGGAACGCTTCAAAAAGGCTATCAAAGACGGCACTGGTCACGATTTCCCCACTGATCCGAAAGAACAACTTTGGGGTGCAGTTTGCGCTGTATTCCGCAGCTGGATGAACGAACGCGCTATCCTCTATCGTAAGATGGAAAGCATTCCCGATGAATGGGGTACTGCCGTGAACGTGCAAGCTATGGTGTTTGGTAATATGGGCGAAACATCGGCTACTGGTGTTTGCTTCAGCCGTGATGCAGGTAATGGTGAAAACCTTTTCAATGGTGAGTATCTCGTGAACGCACAAGGTGAAGACGTTGTGGCTGGTATTCGCACCCCTCAACAAATCACTAAAATTGGTGCGCAACGCTGGGCTGAACGCGCTGGCATTAGCGAAGAAGAACGCGTGGCAAAATATCCTTCAATGGAAGAGGCTATGCCTGAAATCTACGCTGAACTCGATGCGCTCCAAAACAAACTAGAACAACACTATCGCGATATGCAAGACATGGAGTTCACCGTACAAGAAGGTAAACTTTGGTTCTTGCAAACTCGTAACGGTAAGCGCACCGGTACGGCTATGGTGAAAATCGCAATGGATCTTCTCCACGAAGGTATGATCGACGAAAAGACGGTTATCAAACGTTGCGAACCTAACAAACTCGATGAACTCCTCCACCCTGTCTTCAACAAGAAGGCTTTGGCTGGTGCTAAGGAAATCACTCGCGGTCTTCCCGCTTCTCCTGGTGCAGCTTGTGGTCAAATCGTATTCCACGCTGACGATGCTGAAGCTTGGCACGAAGCTGGTAAGAAGGTGATTATGGTACGCATCGAAACATCTCCCGAAGACCTCGCTGGTATGGCTGCTGCTGAAGGTATTCTCACCGCTCGTGGTGGTATGACTTCTCACGCTGCTGTTGTGGCTCGTGGTATGGGTAAGTGCTGCGTTTCTGGTGCTGGCGGCATCGTGGTAGACTACAAGGCTCGCACGATGACTGTTGACGGAGTGACCTTGAAAGAAGGTGATTTCATCTCTTTGAACGGTACAACAGGTTGCGTTTACGCTGGAGAAATTCAAACCGAAGCTGCTGAATTGAGCGGTGACTTCGCAGAATTGATGGAACTTTGCAGCAAATATGCAAAACTCCAAGTTCGCACCAACGCAGACACTCCTCAAGATGCAAAAGTGGCTCGTGACTTCGGTGCTGTTGGTATCGGTCTTTGCCGCACTGAACATATGTTCTTCGAAGCAGAGAAGATTGTTGCTATGCGCGAAATGATTTTGAGCGAAACAGCAGAAGGTCGCGAAAAGGCTTTGGCGAAGATTCTTCCTTACCAAAAGGCTGACTTCCTCGGCATCTTCCGCGCTATGGATGGTTGCCCCGTGAATGTTCGTCTCCTCGATCCTCCTCTCCACGAATTTGTACCTCACAGCCAAGCTGGTCAAGAAGAAATGGCGAAAGCAATGGGTGTGACAGTGGAATACATCCACCAACGCGTGAACAGTCTCGTTGAAGCGAATCCTATGCTCGGTCACCGTGGTTGCCGTTTGGGTAACACTTATCCCGAAATCACCGCTATGCAGACTCGAGCTATCCTCGGTGCTGCTGTGGAATTGAAGAAGGAAGGTCTTGATCCTCACCCCGAAATTATGGTTCCTCTCACGGGTATTCTCTATGAGTTTGAAAACCAAGAGAAGGTGATTCGCCAAACTGCTGCTGCACTCTTCGCAGAAGAAGGTGTGAGCGTAGACTACAAAGTGGGTACGATGATTGAAATTCCTCGCGCTGCTTTGACTGCTAACCGCATCGCTACTCGCGCTGAATACTTCTCATTCGGTACGAACGACCTCACGCAGATGACCTTCGGTTACTCTCGTGACGACATTGCTAGCTTCCTCCCCGTTTATCTCGAGAAGAAGATTTTGAAGGTAGACCCCTTCCAAGTGCTCGACCAAAACGGTGTTGGACAACTCGTTGAAATGGCTGTTGAAAAGGGACGTTCGGTACGTCCTGAGCTCAAATGCGGCATCTGCGGTGAGCACGGTGGTGAACCTAGCTCTGTGAAGTTCTGCCACCGCGTAGGTCTCAACTATGTGAGCTGCTCTCCTTTCCGTGTACCCATTGCGCGTCTTGCTGCTGCTCAAGCTGCTGTTGAGCAACTCTAACCGAAGAACTTTGATCGCAGGAGTTTCCCCTCTTCCGATTGAGTCTAAAATAAAACTTCATCTGCTTCTAAAGAGGCAGATGAAGTTTTTTATAACAATAATTTGATTTGGTATTTTCTCCCAATAAAGTGATTATCCCCTAATCCGGTTCTGCGACATAGAGCAAGAAGGTGCCTTTGGCATGGACTGCAATGTCGGGACGAGTGGCAACGTTGAGAGTGCCTTGCCAAAGTTTGGTGAAATCGTAGAGCGGATACATCAAACCTTCTGCAGAAAAATAAGATGCACCGAAATTTAAAATCGAAACTTCCTGACCGGGATTTACAGACAAACGCTTGGTGTCGCAACAAGGATAGAAGGTACCAAAGTCGCTCACCATCATCACATCGGCGTGCTCCTCAGCATAATCCATCAACAAAGCAAGGTTTGCCAAAGCATGATCTTCGCGCTTACCTGTTGCTCCGAGAATCACAAACGAATCGCGTCTTCCTAACTGGAGACAATGATGAAATGTCTTCGACAAATCATTCGTTTCTTGTTCTGCAATGCGCACCACTCTATCTGCATAGCGTTCCATCACATTTGGAGCAATGGAATCGCCATCTCCCACAATGACGTCGGGCTCAAAACCTGCTGCAACACAGTCATTGGCTGCGCCATCACAACAAGCTAAGAAATCGGCTTCACGCAGATAGTGCAATGCGCGTTCGGTGGTGGGAAAAAGTCCGGAGGCTAGAATAACTGTCATAAAGAATTATAGAAAAAACGTGTCTTTGAACCCTATCGGTCATTAGACCGTAATGGTACTTATACAACTAATATATTAATGCTGTGGATGCAACCTATGGTGAGGAAGAGTTTGATGAGATTGATAAAACAGTTGCGTTGACCGCTACAAACTTTGCTGTTGGTGATGCAATTTTCGCCATTCTAACCATCCCACAACAGACATCACAAGATAGACGAAAAACAAACCTGCCCAGAAATAGTTGAGTTGCACGGCATACATCCCCACATATCCCACATTGACGACAATCCAAATGAGCCAATTTTCCATATATTTTCGTGAAATCAGCCACATTCCTGTGCAGCTCAACGCTGTGGCAAAGGCATCTAACCACGGAGTGGGCGGCACCGCAACTGGTATCCCCAAAAAGGTTGTGCCCAAAATCTGCTGCACATTACTCAGAAAGGCATAGAAGACTAGCAACAACACGACAGAAACGATGAGCAAAATGGGATATTTCCGCGTTGGAGTGCGATAAATCAAGAACACTCCCTCGTCTGTCACTTCTTCTTTCTTAAAGAATATCGCCTCAACAGCCACATATAAATAGTAGGTAAACAAACCTGCCGTTGCAAAATTACCTTGTACAAAATTGACATAGATGAAAGGCAGAGCATTGAGTGCAGACGCAATCCAAAATTTCGGACTTGCCTTGTATTGCAAGTACACATAAGGAAAACCGAGTAGTGTGCCAATGAGCACTAGGGCTCCATTCACCACGCTATCGGGAGAAAAGAAGAGTAGAAAATCTTGAATTGTAGTCATAGAGAAAAGAAGAAAATCCTCTAGGAAGAGGGAATTGTCGAAAGAACAAGCTGCCACTTGCGGTCAGAAAAGAGACTACAAGTGGCAGAAATATAGATATAATAATTGAGTATCCTGCAAATGTGTTGCATCATACTGACTGCTACACCACTCAGCAAAGTGATAGTGCAAATTCATTCGGAGTCTGCAACATACTGCTGTGCAAGACACTCATTGCACTTTAGAACTTCAAGGTGAGGTTCACCATAAAATTGCGTCCTGCCATTGGATAATACATCGAATAGCTCGTCACCTTGTTGTTTGCATCCAACGAAGTCACGGAATAACCATTCGTTTCGTACATCGCATTGAAGAGATTATAAATCGTTCCACCGATGGTGATTTCTTTGCAGCGACGCAGCGCAAATGTATAACTTGCATTGAGGTGCGACACAAAGTAAGCATCGAGAGAATGATCCTTCAGTTCGAGATTGTCCATGTATTGACGACCCACATATTGCGAAGTCAAACTTGCGGCGAATCCCTTGAGATTGTAGGAAATCACACTATTCGCAACAACAGAAGGAGAGAACGAAATGGTGGTAGTCTTCATTGTAGGTTGCGCCACAGACTTTTCCCTGTTCGCATCAGGCAAGTAAGGTGTATAGTCCTTAATTTTGTTTTGACTCAACGCTACATTCGCGTCCCAACGGAAGTGAGTATTGGGTTTCCAAGCAGCGGCCAATTCTACACCAAGACGATAACTCTTGTCCACATTTTCAGAAATAGCCTCACCAATCTCATTCAAGCGACCGTTGAGCACAAACTGATTCTTGTAGTCCATGTAGTAACCACCTACACTCGCCTCCCAAGTGCGATTGGCAATGCGATAACCCACTTCATAGTCCATCAAACGTTCGGCAAGCGGAGAACGGGCATTGTCAAATTCCTTTTCATAGGTGTTGCGCGTAGGTTCACGATGCGCTACACTGAGCGAAGCATACGCCTGCTGGTTGGGAGCAATGAGCCAAGTAGCACCCACTTTGGGGTTGAAGAAATGGAACTCTTCATCGGTGTTGTGCACCGCCTTTTTGTCTGACGTACCATCGATGCGATAATCAATGTTGCGATATTGCAAATCGGCAAAGAGATTCAACTGATCGAACAACTTGTAGTTGGCACGCGCATAGATATTATAATCCAATTTCTTACCGGTGTTGTCGTAATATCTGCGCTGAGTGTCGAGAGTTCCCACGTAGTCTTTCACCCAATGCACTTCACCGAAGTGATTGTTGTTGAAATAGTTGAGCGCTTGTCCAAAACTGAAGTCGAAATCTCCGTTCTTGTAATCCAACGATGCGATAGCTCCTCCGAAATTACCTTCCAGATTCTTGCGACGCACGATGTCTGTCTTGGAAATTTCCTTTCCATCAAGCACAAACGGTTTCAAACCAAAACTCTTCAGTTTCTTACCATTTTTATATTCCTCGTAATAGCCAAAACCATAGGTATAGTGCAAAGCGGCATTGAAATTCCAATGTTCGTCGATGCGTTGCGTGAGCAAAGCCTGCACGTGCTGTTGGAAATAATAGTCAATTTGGTTGTTGTAGAAAGATTTCGTCGCCTCGATATACCCATTCGGGTTGTAAGTGCGGTTCGTCTTCAGTTGATCTTTCGTGATACCGTCCCATGCGTGGTAGGTGCGCTCTTTACCTCCAAAAGCAATCAATTTGAAGGTGGTGCCATCGTTGATGTAACCCAATTGCGCAAAATAAGAACCTAGGCGCGCACTACTGCGGTCGCGATAACCATCAGAAGAAAGATAAGACAAACGGGCATCAAATGTCCAATGGTTATTCAACAAGCCGGTTCCCACTTTCACCGTGTTTTTCATGCTGTTGAATGAACCAAATGCACCTGCATACAAGGCATAGGGAGTGGCACTCAAACGGTCGGTTGTCATGTTTACACTCGCTCCAAAGGCTGCCGCACCGTTGGTGGAGGTTCCCACACCGCGCTGCAACTGGATGTCATTGACTGAAGACACCAAGTCGGGCGTATCCACCCAATAGAAAGTGTGTGCTTCGGGGTCGTTGAGAGGAATTCCGTTGTTGGTCACGTTGATGCGTTCACCCACTGTGCCGCGCACCCGCAAACTCGTGTAGCCGAAGCCATTACCAGCATCAGAGGTAGCCACAACGTTGGGGAGTGTAGAAAGAAGGAAAGGAATGTCTTGACCAAAATTCACCTTTTCAATCGCTTTCTTGTCCAGATTAGAGAAAGCAAGAGGAGTTTTTTTGGTAGCGCGATTGCTCACTACTTGGGCTTCACCCAAATTTCGCACGCGCGTGGTGTCAGCCTTTTGCGCTGACGCCATCAAAGCTGCTGCAAAGCAACTGAGGAGGATGGTTTTTCTCATTAGAAATGAATTTAATTACTACGCCGGCATTACCCGGATCAGTTATTTAGGGTCTGTTCTCAGCTCCGTAGTTATCGGGGCACCCCCTTAAATGCGGTGCAAAGGTAGCGAATTATTTCTAATTCTAGCCCATTACCGCAGTTATTCTACCTTTTTCTGCGATTTACCACAAGAAATTGCTATTTGAAAACAAGAATATAGTAACTTTGTGGCAACCTTCGTCCGATCATCATTCATTCTCGGCAGATTATCATTCATTCTCGGTAGATTATCATTCATTGTCGGCAGCTCATCATTCATTCTCGGCAGCTCATCATTCACAAAAGAAAATACTACGCACCTCAACTCTATTGACACTCACCTTCAACCAGCGTCTGTGAAATCTATGAAAAAGAACTTCTCCTCTTTCTCACGCCAACAACAAGGATGGCTGCTGCTTGCCATTGCACTAGCCTGCGCGGCTTTATTGAAACTTCTGGTGCTTCCACTCTTTTCTCCCTCTTCTCCATCAGCGGTGATGAATTCTCCGCAAGAGCAACAGGAAGTTTTGGCTTTCGAACAAAAACGCCTGCAAGACTCTCTCGACCGTGTAAAGAAATGGACTGCCGAACGCGAAGCGCGTCAATGGGCTCGTGAAGAAAGGGAACGCGCCTACCAACAACAACGTGCCATTTGGGATGCAGAAAAAGCTGCTCGCGCTGCAAAACGGGCTGCAAACCAAGCTCGCTATGACAGTTTGATGCGCAGTCGTCCTCAAAAACTAACCAAAGGGATGCGCCTTGACGCCAACACTGCCGACACTACTCAATGGCAACGCGTGCCAGGTATAGGCACTGCTTATGCACAAGCCATCGTGCGCTATCGTCAACGTCTTGGCGGCTTTGTTTCATCCACACAACTCCACGACATAGCTCAACTCCCTCACGACATCGATCGCTACGTCACTGTGGCTCCACACGCTGCGGTGCACCGCATAGCCATCAATCGCGCCTCTTTCAAAGAACTCCTCCACCACCCTTATCTCTCCTACGATCAGGTGAAAGCCATCGTGCAACATCGGCAACGCATCGGCCCATTGCGCGACTGGGAAGATTTGCGCGGAAATCCTAATTTCTCAACTGCAGATTTTGAGCGACTCCAACCTTATTTTTCTTTTTAGACTGGTGGGGGCAGGTTTTTCTAGAGATTCTAGTGGTTCTAGATGATCTAGTTCTACTAGTTCCTCTAGACATTCTAGTTTCTCTAGCTCCTAATTGCACACACCAAAACGTGAGCAAAAAAGAATGACATCCATCCACAGAGAAAGCCTCAAAAAGTAGCCATAAACTGCATAAAGCGACAAGTACCGAGCAAAAGCTATGTTAAATCTATCCACATTTATGAGATTCTCCAGCATCAAAATGTGCTTTTATCTCAAAATTCATTATTTTTGCAAGTATGAAGAAGAGAACAATTTGGGGCATTGCCATCGCGATGGGCATCGCACTTGCAGCACTCATCGGCACGCAGTTCTACTATCTCAACGAGGTCGTGGAAACTCGCCGCAAGCAGTTTGACGAAAACGTGAAACGTGCGCTCTATCAGGCTGCCCGCAATTTGGAACTTCGCGAAGTGCAAGACAATCTTGAAAAAGAATTGGACAGCAATGAGCCCAAGCACAATCAGCTGCAACAAAAGAGTGCTGCAGAAGCAGCCAAAGCTCTTCAACTTGCTGATGCCACTGCCGATAGTGCGCAGAGAGGCAGTGCTTATCCCACTCCCATTCGTCTTTCCGACAGCACCGCCTTCTCCTCTGTAATGACCGAGAAACTGCGTCAACGGTTTTTACACCAAAAAGACTTGCTCAACGAGGTCGTCTGTAAATGTCTCTATATGTCCGAGGATCGTCCCTTGGAACAGCGCATTCGACGCAGCGACGTAGACAACGCACTCAAAACAGAACTTCAACACAACGGCATCGATTTGCGCAAAGTGGGCTATCATTTTCAGTTGCTCACCGTAGATGGACAAGAAGTGCAACGATGCCCCGACTTTTCTACATCGCACGACGAAGCAGTCTATCGCGAACCCGTCTTCGAGCACGGTTCACCTGCCCATATGGGTTTCTTGGTCGTAAGATTCCCAGGTGCCAATGAATTCATCAAAAGCTCCACAAAATTCGTTTTCCCCTCCATCGGATTTAGTTTTTTGGTGCTTGGCATTTTCATTTTCACCATCTACAGCATCTTCCGACAAAAGCGACTGTCACAGATGAAAACTGATTTCATCAACAATATGACGCACGAACTCAAAACTCCCATCGCGTCTATTTCGTTGGTGTCGCAGATGTTAGCAGACGAATCAGTGCAATTTAGCGAAGAAACGCTACGTCGCAACTACAAAGTGATTAGCGATGAAACGAAACGACTGCGCCTACTCGTGGAAAAAGTGCTGCAACTCTCGATGTTTGACAATGCGCAAGCCGCAAATTTCAAATTCGACGAACTCGATGCCGACACCGCTGTAGCAGAAGTGGCCTCCACCTTCCAACTCAAAGTGGAAGCCGCTGGCGGAAAACTCGAAACACACCTCGAAGCAGAAGATCCCATCATCTTGGCCGACTCGATGCACTTCACCAATTTGATCAACAACCTGCTCGACAATGCCCTCAAATATAGTCGTCCCGACGTTCCTCCCCACCTCATCGTCAGCACTCGAAATGTGGGAAAGGCACTCAAAATCAGCATCACAGACAACGGACTCGGCATCAAGAAAGAAAATCTAAAACGCATCTTCGAGAGATTCTACCGAGTGCACACGGGCAATTTGCACAACGTGCGCGGAGTAGGCATCGGACTCGCCTATGTGGCAGGAGTGGTAAAAGCCCACAACGGCACCATCACCGTGGAAAGCGAATATGGCAAAGGCACCACCTTCAACATATCGATTCCCCTTCTTTCTCCCTAGGCTTCTGCGCTGTATAACCATAAACTACGCGCTATCCGCACACATTTGCGACTAACATTTGTGGCTAGCATTCGACGACAATAACACTCGCTTCATTCATTTTATCAACTGGACAAAGAAATGTCCAACATTGTGGCTAATTCCACAACCAACAAGCAATTATTCACCTATAAAACCCATACAACTATGACACTGGACGGAAAAATGAGAATCCTCCTTTGCGAGGACGATGAAAACCTCGGTATGCTCCTTCGCGAATATCTTCAAGCAAAGGGCTATGACACCGTGCTGTGCAGCGATGGTGAAGAAGGCTATCGCGAATTCTTGCGTAGCAAATACAATCTCTGCGTCTTCGACGTGATGATGCCCAAAAAGGACGGCTTCACATTGGCCAAAGAGATTCGTATGTCCAACTCCGAAGTCCCCATCGTGTTCTTGACAGCAAAAACACTCAAAGAAGATGTGTTTGAAGGCTTCAAAATCGGTGCAGACGACTACCTCACCAAGCCTTTCTCTATGGAAGAATTGACCTTCCGCATTGAGGCTATCTTGCGTCGTGTACGTGGCAAGCGTCACCGTGAACGCACGCAATACACCATCGGTTCGTTCTTCTTCGATGCACAAAAGCAAACGCTCACACAAAATGGCGAAACGAAGAAGCTCACCACCAAGGAAAGCGAACTCCTCGGTTTGCTCTGCGCCCACATGAACGAAATTCTTCAACGCGACTACGCGCTCAAGAAGATTTGGATCGACGACAACTACTTCAACGCTCGCTCTATGGACGTTTACATCACCAAACTTCGTAAACATCTCACGGGCGATCCCGATGTGCAAATCATCAACATCCACGGCAAGGGCTACAAACTCATCGCCCCTGAATTGGAAGAAGGCAACTAATCGCTTCCAAAGTGAACCTATGCTGCACCAGAACATTTGTTTTGGTGCAGTTTTTTGTGCAGCCACGCAGTCTAGGCAGAAAATAGTAGCTTTACTCAGAACCTTCTCATAAACCGCCACCACAGAATTTGCCCTTTGAAAACACACCACAGGCACGTTGACAAAGTTTGCAACGCAGGTTACGCAAATGCTCGAAACACAGAAAAGAAACATCAGAAAAAGAAGATACAACATAACCAAATCAAGATGAGGATGAAAAACTAAAAATGATAGCCGAAAATAGAACATCGAAAAACGAAAAGCAAAAGACTACAATAAACAGTACAACAGTTCTCACTCACGGTATCCACCAGGGCAAAATTGAGCACTCGCTCTATAAGTATATGGATGGATAATGGCACAAAGAGGGAAAAAATCGCAGAAAAGTGCTTTTTCATTTCTGTCAACCCACTATTTTGCAATATAGAGACAACAAAACAATCAGTCATAACCAATCAATCATTAGATGCAGAACTGGGGGAGAAACTCGTTTATACAGCATCTCCTTTTGAGATTTGATAGAGATGACCGATGGTGTGCAACAACATTCGTGCTTTGCCCTAGCCTTTACCATCCCCCTATTACGTGCATTCTCGCACGCGCACGCATACGCACGCGTTTCAACCGCAGTTTCATTTTTTTGCTGTCACAAGTGTCACACCATCTCCTCACAAGCCGCTCATTTACTCACAAACAACACATCGTTTTCACCAAAACAACACGTCGTTTTCTATAAAACAACACGTTACTTTCAACAAAACAACACGTCGTTTTCAACAAAACAACACGTTACTTTTCCGTCCAAATGAAGCAAACCGCCCTAGCAAAAACAGCAGAACCTTAAATTATATGCAAAAACCACTATAATCCACAGTCAATCAGAGCGTTACACAAATGCGTGTGACACTTGTGACAGCAAAATATCAAAAACTCTGTGTAGGGCGCGCGCACGCGTACGCGCGAGAACGAAGGGAAAACATTTTTTAGCATCATTTTTCGGCCTACGATGCAGAAACATCCGCTCCCTACTTTTGGCTCATCTTTGACATTACTTTTGCGTCGCGCTTACACAGCATTTTACGAAACTATTTAGCGAGGCTTCCGTGATTTTCATTCTCTTGTATCGCAATTCTTTCGCATTCCACCAAAGAAAAAGATGAAAAACAATAAATCTACATAAATACATCACCAAAATGGCAAGTCTACTTGGCTAAATCAAGGATTATTTCTAAATTTGCTCTCGGAAAGTTATTTCTTAGTCAATGGACAGCTCATCTTTCACGCTGGTACAAAGACTCCTCTCATTCATCCAACAACAACCCTCGTTTTCTCCCTACAAACACTCGCCATCACTTTCTCAATGACGCTGGATTTTTAGTGTGAAACGAAATCCCTATTCCCCCTTTATGAACAACTCTACCAAAATGCTCCTTTCCGCCTTGTTGCTTTCGGGCATAACAGTGCCTACTGCCAGCTTCGCTAGCAAGGCGAACGTTGAGGCTCTCTTGCAAAAAGGCGGTCTGTTTATGTTCAAAAACAGACGCTCAAACCTTTATGCCAGCGTCAACGGAAGAACAAATGCCATAATGGGTGCATCTAAACGCTCCGGCAACGACATTTACAGTCAGATTTGGATTGTCAAACCAATGATGCCAGGACACTATTATGTGAGCAGTGCGCTCAATTTGAACTACCTCACCGACAAACCCGAAAAGGTGTCGGGCAATATGCTACCATTGCACATCTTCTACAGTGGCGGCAACGCAAGCGACAAAGCCAACACGAACTATGTGACAATTTCGTGGAGCAACAAAGCCGAAAAATACGAAAACCCCAGCTTCAGCGATGCTAACGACAAAACCAGTCTGAACGAAAAGTTCGACCACTATATGGCGGGTTGGCACGCTAACCGAAAAGCAACCCCCGACGAGGGCTCTGACTGGGAACTCATTCCTGTCACCAACATCACCACCGAACAAGTGCGCGCCAATATCACCAAAACTCTAGGGGTGGCAGAAAAGGTGGAAAATGGCTGGTACTATCTGCAAAACATCGGCGTGGGTGTCAATCTCACAGCAAGCCTTACCTCTCCTAGCACCACGGGTATGCCACAACAAAACAATGACTATTCGCAGTTGTGGTATCTCACCAATGTTAATGGCAGATACACCATTAAGAATGCCCTCAACGAACGCTACATCATCGGAGTGAATGGCGCAAATCAGAATTATCAAACTGGCTCTACACAGTCTACCTTTGCCTTCAACAGCACAGGCGATACGTATGCACCTTCTTTCTACATCAAAGACCAAAGCGGTGTGGTGATGAACATCAACGCAGGGAGCAAAAACGTCTTGTCGTGGTACGAAGAAGATCCTGCCTCTAAGTGGTATCTCGTTCCTGCCAAGGTGGACGAAACAAAATTGGCTGAAAAGCGCGGCAATGCCTCTGAACTGAAAACCATTAGCAGCTATGGTTCGAGATATAACGAAGTGCTCGACAAATTCTTCAAAGACAAAGCACGCACCACTTTGAAAGATGAATACGCTTCTCTTTCAGACGAGGCACTCACCAAAGCGCTCAACGAGACTACAGCTGAAATTATGGCAAAATTTCCAGCTGCTCCCAAAGAATTCCCTGCAACTCTCGCCAAGGTGGTGCTCAAGGTGAAGAACAACACTTGGACGCACCGAGAAAAAGATTTCCGTGTCTACGACTACAAACCTTATTCTGATCCCAATAAGTGGAACGCAGATGAATTTGTGGGCACTGGCTATCAATTCAGCCCTCAAACAGGACCTACGGGTATCAGTGTGGAACGTGGCGAACCTGTTATGCTGTTTGTAGGTGCACAAGTACTGAAAGGCAACACGAATCTTAAAGCGATGGTATGCCCCGAAATGAACGTGACTGGTCCAACCTACGACCTCAAACCAGGCTTCAACTTGATAGTGTCTGACGAAAAAGGACATCTCTTTATCGACTACCGCATCACAAGTGTAGGCACACGATTGGCTACTGTTCCTTCCATCCCCATTCACATTGAAGGCGGACGCGTCAATGGTTATTTCGACATCACACGCGGACACACCAACAAGGACTTTGAGGACATGGCAAGAACCATCTTTAAAGATCCCATTGTGCACTTGAAGAACAAATGGTATCAATTTAATGTGCACCTCGATGACGTGAAACGCGAACACAATGAATCCCTTAAAGGACTCAGAGGTGGCGCAAACTTTGTTTATGCCGATGGCGTGCCAGCGGGTATTCAAGGTGTCCTGCAGCGTTGGGACACTCTCGTGACAGTGGAACACAACCTCATGGGCATCGACCAATATCTCGATCGCTTCAACTGCATGCTCTCTGCATCAGCATCTTCTAAAGGTAACCCCTACGCCTCTACCTATGGTACATATTACCCTGGCACTGGCGACTACCTCAATCAGAAAAAGTTTACCCAAGGTTGGGAAAACGATGAAGGTGCTCCTATCTGGGTGGTGGCACACGAAACCGGACACATTCACCAAAAAGCCATCAATATGGCGGGTGACACGGAAATGTCTGTGAACTTCTTCTCACAAGTCTACTCTTGGTATCGTGGTAGCAACGTGGGTCGCGGTCGTCCACTCTCTAACCCCATTGAGTCTTTCCACAAAGGTCAGTTCCGCGATGAATATGAGATTTGGATGCGCTCACGCTTGTATTTCCAACTCTGGATGTACTATCAATTGCAAGGACATCATCCTAACTTCTTCCCCGAAGTGTTTGCACGATTGCGCAAGACTCCAATGAGATACTCCACTGACGAAAAGAATCCTATCAGCGGCCTCGAAAACTACTTGCGCTTTGCTATGGTCTGCTCTGACGTGGCTAAAGAAGACTTGAGCGAATTCTTCGATTTCTATGGTTTCTTCAAACCTGTGAAGAACCACAACACGGGTGACTATCACGCCAACTGGTTCACCACCACGCAAGCTGACATTGACAAGGCAATTGCGCATATGAAACAGTATCCTAAGGCGCACCCTGGTATCATCTTCATCGACGAACGCATCGAAAGACTTCCTGCCATCTATCCTGGTGCTCCCAAGGGCGCATTCCGCGTAGCAACTTCTCCTGATGCGACTCCAGCTGATGCGAAAGAGGTAGGTGACGTTGGTTTTGTACGCCACTTCACCAATGACAACGAAGCTCAGGCCTACAAAACCAAGATCAGTGGCAACCACATCACTGTGGATCGCCAAAGCGGTAGAGGTGCAGTAGGCTTCAAGGTTTACGACTTGAAAGGTAAGTTGAAGCGTGTGTCTAACACCTTCAAATTCGAGATCCCTGCAGATCTCGTAAAAGCTGGCTACTTCATGACGATTGCTCACGGTAACGGTAAGGAATCTATTGCACTCGACCCCAATGACGTTGCGAAAAATTTCGTATCAGAAGACAGACTTCTTACAGGCATCTCTTCTGTAACCGTTGAAACAGACAACAATGCTGCCACTGAAACTTACGATCTCACAGGTCGCAAAGCAGAAAAGGCGCAAAGAGGTGTGGTGATTGAGAATGGTAAGATTATGGTAAAATAATCACTCATATCACCCTTATATTGTACAAAGCGTCCTCGCGAATTAAAAGTTCGTGAGGACGCTTTTCTTTGGCTCTATTGAGTTGCTTATTGCATTCAGTGCCAAAAACAAAATCTCCGAACAACGGCGATGCGCTGTTCGGAGAGAATATAGCGAGGATAGATCACACCTGATGGGAAGAGCAACTTTATCCGCAGTGGAAGAATTGTTCTACAAGACGCGCCATTTCCTTAGGTTTATCTTGAAGGTCAGCACGCAAGGTGAGGTCTTGGTAATTGCGAAGCTCTTGTGCAATGCCGTCAATCATAGATGGCGAGAACACATTTTGGGCTTCATAGACAGCGCGCTGTGCAAGAAGGCGATCGGCAGAAGCCACACAACTATCAGGCAAAGTGGCCAAACCTGCAAGACGGTCTGCGTGTTCCGCAGCGTGGATGTTTACATCAACATAAGTCTGTTCCGCAACTTCGAGTGCATTGGGCATTTCAAAACCGTGACGAGCGGCTACGCAGATGCCTGCAAGGAGTTGATACACATCGGCAGAACCATCTCCATTTCTGATTTCCACCGTTTGTTTGAGAGAGGTATCAACATTTTGCTGGGGTTCTAGAGGATTTGCCAAATGGCACATATCTGTTTTGGCAGTCCATCCGAGTGGTACGCGAATGAGCACAGAACGATTGCGGTCGCCCCAACAAACATTGGTAGGTGCTTCTTGGTGGGGAACAAGACGGAAATAGGAAGTGGGATTCTTATTACCAAAGGCTGTGAGACTGGGGGCTAAATCAATCAAACCAGCTATCATGCGGCGGGCATCGCTACTCAATATTCCATTAGTATCGAGCATCTTGTTGACGCCATTTTGCATGATGCGCATGTGGATGTGAAGTCCCGAGCCGGCCTTCCCGGTGGTGATTTTGGGAGCGAAGGTCACATTGAGTCCTTCTTGATAAGCAAGATTGCGAATAATCCACTTGGCAACAACCAGTTGGTCGGCTGCTTGACACACGGGAACGGGCAAGAATTCGATTTCTCCTTGTTCATAGACCAAATCCTCTTGCACAAAATTGCCGACTTCGGAGTGGCCATATTTGATTTGACCTCCAGCACGGGCAATGTAGTCCATGCACTTCACACGGAAATCATTGGTTTTGGCGAAAGGTGCAGACTCGTGATACGCACGTTGGTCTACTGCCGGATAGCGTTCTTCGTCGGGCTTAATGACGTAGTATTCCAATTCTCCCATTGCTTCGAAATCCATACCCGTGGTCTCTTTGAAAGCGCGTGCTGCTTTGATGAGCGTTTGTTCGGGAGAAGAAGAAAGGGGTTGTCCGTCTTTGTCGAAATAAGAACAGAGCAAGCAGAGTGTTGGGATTTCTGCAAAGGGATCAACAAAGGCGGTGGAAAAACGTGGCACGACATAGAGGTCGCTACTACCGGCTTCGATGAAACGAAAAAGGCTGGAGCCGTCTACACGCTCTCCACAGGTGAGCACGGTGTCGAGATAGTGATAGTCAGTGATGACGAAATTGAGTGTTTTGAGGCGTCCATCTCCTGCGGTGTAGAGGAAATTGAGCATTCTAATGCCGTTTTCGGCAACAAAACGTAGAATGTCGGCCTTGGTAAAGTCTGTAGCGGGTTTCTGAAGATAAGCCACCAAGGCGTTTGCATTGTAAAAGGGTACTGTCGTTTGTGACATGGTAGTGATATTTAGGTGAATGTTCTGTTGGTTACTATGAATATAGCATTTGTTTGTATCTACGAATATAGGAATAAATCTGAAAACAAACAATGTTTCTTGACTTTTTCTCCTAAAAAAGCGAGATACACGGTGATGTGTACCTCGCTAAGAAAGAAGAGAATGTCTAAAAAATTAGGACTGCAGCGTAGGAGTCACGATGTGTTCAAGCACCTTCACTGCTGCTTCGACACTTGGCACTTGCTTGATGCGAAGGAATCGTTTGCCTTTCTTTTCTCCAATCTCGCAACGGCGCATCTGTGCGGGATGGAGGGCAAAATCAAGGATTTGCTGAAAAATTTGGCTCTTATAGAAAGGACTTTCTGCATTGGCCACAAAATAAAGGGTCATGCTGCCGGCTTTGAGCACCAAACGCTCTGCACCGCAACGACGACCGCAACGACGCAAGGGCACCACGCGCAGGAGTTCTTCGGCTTCGTCAGGAAGAACACCGAAACGGTCTTGCAGTCGCTGACGGAAGGCAGTAATTTCATCATCTGTGGCAAGTCCATCTAGTTCGCGATAAAGCAACATTCGCTCACTGGCTCCAGGCACATAGGTTTCGGGGAAGTAAGCTCGGAGGTCGCAATCGACATTGCACTCAGCCACAAAACTATCGCCTTGTTGAGCCGTGTTCTGTTGCGCAAGTTCTTCGGCAAAGAGTTCTCCAAACTCTTCATTTTTGAGTTCTGCAACGGCTTCGGCCAATATCTTTTGGTAGGTTTCATATCCCAAATCGGCTACAAATCCACTTTGTTCCGCACCGAGGAGATTTCCGGCTCCACGAATGTCGAGATCTTGCATAGCAATGTGGATACCACTTCCCAAATCGGAGAAGTTTTCAATGGCTTGCAAGCGACGACGACTGTCATCGGGCAACAAACTCAAAGGGGGTGCCATGAGATAGCAAAAGGCTTTGCGACTGCCGCGGCCTACTCTACCACGCATCTGGTGGAGATCGGAGAGTCCGAAATGGTGTGCGTTGTCAATGAGTATGGTGTTGGCGTTAGGCACGTCAATGCCGTTCTCAATGATTGTTGTTGAAAGTAGAACATCGTATTCGTGATTGACAAAATCGACAATCACTTGTTCCAACTTTGAAGGCTCCATCTGTCCGTGACCGACAACGACACGAGCATCGGGCACGTGCTTACGAATAAGCGACTCGATGTTGCTCAATGAGGATATGCGATGGGTGACGATGTAAACTTGGCCGTTGCGACTAAGTTCAAAATTGATGGCATCCGCTATGATTTCGTGACCAAAGGTATGGATTTCGGTCTGGATGGGATGGCGACTAGGGGGAGGTGTGTTGATGACACTCAGATCGCGTGCTCCCATGAGCGAAAACTGCAACGTACGCGGAATGGGGGTGGCGGACATGGTGAGGGTGTCTACATTTACTTTGAGTTGTCGGAGTTTTTCCTTCACACTGACGCCGAACTTTTGTTCTTCGTCGATGATGAGCAGTCCGAGATCTTTGAATTTCACGGACTTACCGATGAGTTTGTGGGTTCCCACGAGGATATCTATTTTTCCTTCTCCCAAATCTTTGAGCAAGGCTTTGGTTTGCGCTGGAGTTCGCGCTCGTGAAAGATAGTCTACGCGAACAGGGAAATCCTTCAAACGCTTGAGGAAGGTTTTGTAGTGCTGCAAAGCTAAGACGGTGGTGGGCACCATCACGGCGACTTGCTTTCCATCGGTGGCGGCTTTGAAGGCTGCACGAACGGCTATTTCGGTTTTTCCAAACCCAACATCTCCACACACCAAACGGTCCATGGGACGCGGACGCTCCATGTCGGCCTTGACTTGCTGAGTCACCTTAAGTTGATCGGGGGTGTCTTCATAAGGGAACGAACCTTCGAGTTCGTGCTGCATAAATCCATCAGGAGAGAAGGCATATCCTTGTTCTTGACGGCGGCGACTGTAGAGGAGAATGAGGTCGCGCGCAATGTCTTTCAACTTTTCCTTGGTGCGTCCTTTGAGCTTTTCCCACGCTCCCGTACCGAGCGTGGAAAGACGAGGGGGTTCTCCTTCCTTTCCTTTGTATTTCGACACTTTGTGCAACGAATGAATAGAAACGAAGATGGCATCTCCTTTTTGATAAGTGATTTTGATGACTTCTTGCATCGTACCATTTGCACCTGGAAGTCGCACTAAACCAGCGAATTGTCCGACGCCGTGATCGACGTGCACCACATAATCTCCGGGTTCGAAGAGCATAATCTCCTTGAGCGTTAAAGCGATTTTGGCATTGCGCGCGTGGTCAGAACGAAGGGAATATTTGTGGAAACGATCAAAGATCTGGTGGTCGGTGAAAAGGGCTATTTTTCCCGTCAAATCTTCAAACCCTGCGTGAAGTGTGAGATGAACTGGGGTGAACAACGCGGGAAGTTGCTCCTCGCTGACTGAAGACGAAGGGTTTGCGCTGTGGGGATTTTCTTCTTGAGCAAGTGCACTCGTGGGTTGCGAAGAAGTGCGCTGTTGCAATTCGTTGAGGATGTCGTGCAAACGCTCATTTTGCTTTTCACTATCCGCAAGCACATAGGTGCGGAAACCTTCTGCCTTGTGACGTTGGAATTGTTGGAGAACAAGTTCGAAGTTTTTATGAAACAAGGGCTGAGGACGGGTGTGAAATCCCACACGCACGACGTTCTTATCGAGCGCTTCGTCTGTTGTTTTGTTGGTGGATGCGGCAACAATCCATTGCGGATGTTGATACATACCACGCAATAGCGTTTCTCCGGATATGAGTTGGTAAGCGGCAGAAAATCTTTCGTGAGCTTCAGCGAGTTCCATCTCAGAGGTGGCAGCTTGTTCCGCAACAGCTTGTTGCGCAAATCCTTCTTCAAAGATTTTCGTCACAACATCTCCTACAAACTTCAAATCTTTTGCCACAATCGTGGTGTGCGCAGGCCAATAATCGGTTACAGCTACAAGACCTCCCACACTACTTTCTGACTCTACGTCGGGCACTATGCTGATGCTCGAACAGACGTCTTGCGAGAGTTGTGTTTGTACTTCAAAGGTGCGGATGCTCTCGATGTCGTCTCCAAAGAAATCAACACGGAAAGGATATTCTGAGGAGAAACTGAAGATGTCGAGAATGGAACCACGGAGTGCATACTCTCCTGGTTCATACACATAGTCGCAGCGTTTGAAGCCCAAGTTCTCTAATGCTTTGACAAATTGTGTGACGTCTTGCTCTTGCCCCACACTCAGTGTGAGGGTTTGTTCGTCCATCGCTTTGGGTGATGCTACTTTTTCTGCTAACGCGGCTGGGAAAGTAACCACAAACAAGGCATTTGTTGACGAGATTTTCGAAGAATCTGACAACGGTTTAGTCGAAGATTTTTTCGAAGAATGCGAAGTACCAAATCTTGTGAGCTTTGATAAGACATCAGTGCGGAGAATCTCGTTGGCAGCATCACGATGTCCATATTTTACCGCGCGGCGGTAGGAAGAAGGGAAAAATAAAACGGATTCGTCTCCCAAAAGTTGTCGCAAATCATTGTAGAAATATCCAGCTTCTTCCTCATCATTCAACACTACCATAAAGAGTCCTTGCGCAGTTTGTGCAGTTGCAGCCAACATCACGGGTGCAGCAGAACCTTGCAAGCCATCGAGAAAGACGAGAGCTTGCTGTTCGTTCCAACACTGTGTAAGTGCTCTGACACCAGGATGATGCTGAAAGAGTTGAATCAATTCGGATAGTTGCATAGAAAAACAATGTAAAGAGCATCAAAATAGAGATCTTCTCAAGGAAAGTATTCTCGATAAAAAATCTAATTGACGAAGAGATTACCAAAGAAACCTTTCTCGATGAAGAGATTATCAATGAGTACTTTCTTGATAAAGAAGAACGGAGTCGAGAGATACAAACTCCCAACTCCGTTGTTTCAAATAAAATCTGGAAAACAGATTGTATATGTTTGCGACAAAAACAAATTCAAGATTTAGAATTTGTAACGATTGTCTTGAATCTTAGCATTATGACGGAGGACAAAGAATGTTGCTTGACCCAATGCTTGCATCATTCCTTGCTGTTGCTGTTGCATTACTGCCTTAGCGTCAAACTTCTCTGTTGAGATGTTCTTGCGATCAATAACGCGAGCAATGTATGCACCACCTGCACCGAACACCATGGGAGTGGTTGCTCCTTTCTTGGTAGCAGCGATGGCTCCTGCAAGTTTGGGTTCGTTTACTCCGACTGCAGTAGCAGAGGTTTGACCAGCAAAAGTGAGATTTTCGACTTTTTCTACGACAGCACCTTTGGCTTTAGCCTGAGCCACAGACTTGATGCCAGCATATTTCTGTTCTGCCATCTGAGCCAATTTTTCACGTTTCACCAAAAGTGTGAGATAATCCTTCACTTCTTTGCTGTCCCAAGCGTAATAATCATCATCGTTTACCTTAGACAAACCGACTACCAAGAGGTGGTTGTTGGCTTCACCCACTTGATAGAGAGAAGAAACTTCACCTTCTTTCGCTTCATCAAACACCCATTTCACAGCGTCTTTAGAACCACGAACTCCTGGGTTGTAGCCATCGGCACCGATGTTGCGTTGAGAAGTCGTGAAGTTGTTTTGATCTACAACACGATAACCTTCCTTGGGCGCATTCTTCACCAAGTCGGCAAGAGTGTGATTCGCAGCAAGGAAGCGATTCATCTTACTTACTGCAGCATCATAAGTAGCTTTTGAGAAATCTACGGGAACTTTCACCACAGCAGCAGTGTACTTTGTCTTCATGGCCTTGCGATCGAGCACTTGCAACACCACTTTCATATCTTGCATCTCCATCACAGCATATTGCTTGAGAGGAGCACTGAGCAACGTCTGCACAAATTTGAGATTATCTCCAGAAAGTTGGGGATTTTCAAACTGTTGTGCGTTAACCCACACTGAATCACTAGGAACACCAGCTTTCTTTGCGAGTTCTGCAAAAGAAGCACCGCTATTGAGTGCCTTAATCATTGAGTCTGCACGAGTAGTTGCTGCCGTTGCATCTGCAGCTTGCACAGGAATCGCACGATATAAGATAGAGTCAGGTGACTGAGATTTATTCACAAGTTTCACGATGTTAATCGTGTTGTCTTGCGCATTATATTGAGGAGCATTCAACTGTCCAGGTGTCATCTTTTCCAATTCTGCCTTCACGTCAGCGGGGAAAAGATTGTCAGAAAGTGGAATATCCACATAGTGCATCACGCTCTTAGAACTGTTGACGAGCGTTGCGAGGTCACCACCAGCTTGCATCTTTTGATAAAGTTCTTGCATCTTGGTGTCGAGTGCTTTGCGGTCTGCTTCACTAGCCGTCACTTCTACATCAATATATTTGATATTGCGTGCCTCTTGATCCAGAGGGAAGATTTCCTTGTTAGCCTTGTAAGCAGTTTTCAAATCTTCGTCAGTGATTTTCAAATCCTTTTGAGGAAGCGTTGCATAAGGGAAGCTAGCTACTTCAGCGGTTGAAGCCATAGAACGAGCGTCATACTCCATCTTTGCAGCAACGGGGTTGGTGGTAAACGAACGCATGAAAGCTGTTTGATACTTCACCATCAACAATTCACGACGCAATTGCTTTTCTGTGTAAGCCCAAAGCTTATTGATTGTTGCAATTTGTTGCGCAACTTCAGGATTAGTTTGTTGTCCTTGCATTGCCTTTGCTTGCTTCAAGAAGTTTTGCAAAGCAGTATAATCAAAGCGACCAGTAGGTTGCATAAACATTGGCACATTTTGGAAAGCTTGAGCAGTACCGTCTTTAATCGCTTGCTCCACTTCCTTGTCTGTCACCTCAATACCTAGTTTGTCTGTTTCATGCTTGACGAGTTCATACTGAACATAGTCATTCCAAACCTTATCGCGAATTTGGTCTGTTTGTTCATCTGAAAGACTTCCGCCAGAGGTCAACTTTGCCACTTCTGAGGCTTCGTTCACCATTTCATAAAATTCTTGTTGCGAAAGGCTATTGCCATACACAGAACCAGCGTTGTTGCTGGAATTTCTCAGCACAGACAAGGTATTTTGGTCGAGCACCATGGTGAGGATGAAAAGAAACATGCCCACACCCATGAGACCAATGATCCATGAACTGCTTCTGATTTTTTGTAATGCTGCCATTATCTATTTTGTTTATTGTTTTTATTCTCAACACGTTAGCACCCTTACAAATCACAAGGGTACAGATTTGGGGACAAAGTTACACAAAAAACCTCAAATAGAGGAAGATTGCTCACAAAAATAATGTTGTGGTACAGAGATTTATTGCGATTTTCTTCGAAAATGATTCACCTGAAAAGCGCAAGCACTCACCGCTCATCACCAAAGAAGCGACACCAGACAGACGCTCGCTCTGCAACATCTCACTACTATAAACATTGCCTTAGCGAGTGAAACTATTGCAACTCCATCAACTCCGAAGGAACGGTGCGTCGCAACACTTCCACCATAGGTTTAGGAGAAAAAGGTAAAGCATCCACGGCTTCTCTCACCGTTGTAGCGGCCTTTTCTGGATGATTATTTTCTTCACTCAAGTGACACAGCCAAATGCGCTGCGTCACAGGGGTGAGATGCGTGCGCAACGCTGCTGCAGTGAGCACATTCGCCAAGTGACCGCGCCCACTCGTGATGCGATCTTGGAGATATTTCGGATAGCGTCCATTACTCAACATCTCCGTGTCATAGTTCGCTTCAATCACCAAGTATTTTGCACGTTGCACAAAGGGAATCATATCATCTGTAAACTGACCGGCATCGGTAATCAAACAGAAAGTAGGCAGTTCCACACCCTTTGCAGCGTCCATTTCCGCAGATTCGGGAGCTATCAATTCAATAAAATAGCCATTGTTGTCGTTAGAATCGTGTGGCACCGTAAAAGGAGTGATGCGAAAATTCCCCACCTCAAACGCTTGGTTCACAGACGTGACACAGCGCAACTCAGCCGGTATTTTCTTTGTCATAAATCGATTGCGGTCGATGCCCTCGTGCACACGCTGTGAGGCATATACCGGAGTGCGATAGGTGATTGCCATCGGCCCCACCGCCTTAATGTGATCCGTATGATCGTGCGTCACCACAATCGCCGCAATTTTAGGAATCGTGAGTCCATAATTGCTCATATAGCGTTTGAAAGCGCGGATACCAATCCCTAAATCAATCAGTATTGCCGTGCCATTCGACTCTAAATAATAGCAGTTTCCAGAACTTCCGCTACCAAAACATATAAATTTCATAGAATATCTTTGCGTATATAATAATGAAGTGCATTACACCTGCCTCTTGCTAAAACGGCAAACCCACAGCAAAGTGTAAAGCCAAATCGCGTGACAAATTGGGAGAAAACATCGGGTAATGCCCACTTCCACTAGCCACAGCCGGATTGATGGCCTTCATCCCACCATCCAAACGAATGATGAAATAGTTGAGATTCAGTCGCAAACCCAGCCCATAAGCCACAGCGATCTGTTTGTAGAAGGTGTTGAAATGAAATTGCCCATCGGCAAAGTCCACATGATGACGCGTACTCCACACGTTTCCTGCATCAACAAAGGCCGCTCCCTCAAATTTCCAGAAAAGCGCAGCACGATATTCCACAGAAAAGTCCAATTTTAAATTTCCCGTTTGGTTGATGAAGTCGATATTTCCATCGCGACCCACATATCCTCCAGGGCCTAAGGTGCGCACATTCCAGCCGCGCACAGAATTGGCTCCTCCAGCAAAATATCGCTTCTCATAAGGAATGATTTCTGAATTGCCATAAGGTATCGCCACCCCGAAAGCAGCGTGCAGCGCAAGCGAACTCGCCTCTGTAAATCGGAATGATTTGGAATAATCGAAGTCAAATTTCACATATTGTGAGAAGGGGATATTGAATATGGCATAAGCATCATTCGCATTCTTATGGATATCGAGCACCTTCGCCACCCCATAGAGCAAATTACCAGCCGTTTCCACATTTGCTTTGATTTGATATCCATCCGTTTGGTTGAGCGAGCCACCATTTCTCCCACGCAGTGAATTATAAACTATGCCATAAGCAGAGCGCATAATGAAAAGATTTTCATAAGAATTGCGCAACACAGCATAGCGTGGATTATCGCCTTCCAAATAGTCGCGACGAAAAGTGGAAGAAATCCACGGCATAAACACATAGTTGAGCGAAACGATGTCGAAGCGGTGCAACAAATTCGGGTTGCGATGGGCATTCCACGTGGTAGCCCAAGTGCCAGTAAGCAATCGACGATAAAATTCGGGACGATTCTGCGAGTTGTAAAGCAAAGAAAACTCCGTGACGCCTCGATAAGTGCGAAACATACGCTCTCCGAAACTAAGCGGCAGAGACGGAATCCTCAGCGCAGCTTCGGCTCCATACTCCAAGTAGTTTTGATTGACATAGCCTTGCAAACGACTAATCGTTTCATACGCTCCACGTAATTTCAGAGAGAAACTTTCTGCCCCCTTAAACAAGTTGCGATGCGTATAAGTTAATGAAGCTGCACCTCCCAAATCTCCTGCCGTGTTGGTACCTTCAATGTCGAAACTCACTCCTTGTGATTTTGCCAGTTGCACCGCCACATTCACATCCACCGTAGAATCTCCCACCTCGGGCAAGTTGTAGTGGATGGTAGAAAAGTTTATCGCTCCCAAACTATTCAAATTTTGGTAAGAATACTGCGTGGCTAAATCCCGGTAAAGACTATCGGGCTCGATAAACAAATGGCGCGCATACACTCCGCGATTGATGCGTTGCCCATTGTGCGACACAAAATAGAGTTTTCTGTAATACGACGTGTCGGCTTTCGCCTCTTCCAACGCATTTTCTTGAATTGTCACCTTCCCTATGCGATAGCACTGATAGGCCAATCTTCGTTCGAACTGAGCGGGAAGTTTAAGGTGCATTGTCAAATCCACAGAATTACTGTTGACGGTGGTGTCTGCCGTGAAAGAAATGAACTCATTGTTGATGTTCATATATCCCGCATTCTGAAGTTGTCGCACAATGCGTGCTCTCTCTTCATTCAGCACTCCCAAATCAAGCGGCATTCCCTTGTAGAGCAAAGACGCTGCCGAGTCGCGCTCCACCTCTTTGCGCACGGCTTCATTGTCAAACTCGCGATAAACATTGACCACATAAGCACGCTGACGCGGGTGCATCGTATAGTGCAAATGCATACGTCTATCGTGCACCGTAGAATCCACCGAAACAGTTGCCTGCAAATAACCTTTCGCGCGAAGTGCAGAAGTCAACGACGCCTGCGAATAGCGCATCAACGCAGGATTATAAACCACAGGGGCTTCTCCCACACGGTGCATCAAACGATTGACAAGCCATCTATCGTTTGTTCCCGAAAAACAATAGATACCTAAGGGCACTTTTACGGTGCTCAACCACCGCGAATTGGGCTCCTGTCGCACATAAGTTCTAAAATCCGCAGGAACGACTTCTGCCTGATCACTACGCAAACTTACCGTCGACAACAAACAACGGTCATCGGGTATGAAACGCGTAGCCGAGCACGACGACAATATCACCGCTATGCTAAGCAAAAGAAAGCACTGATACGCTTGAATTTGCGCACAGCACCTATATATATATGAGGATTTATTGCAGAACTTCACTCAGATGGTCTATTTTTAATTTGCAAAGATAGTTCTTTTCAGAAAAAGCGCGTACTTTTGCAGCATCTTTTTCATCTAAAAAACCACACAACAATATGATTGGCAAAAATCGCATCAAACAGATTCGACTGCTGGCGCAAAAAAAACACCGCGACGCTGAACAACTCTTTCTGGCTGAAGGAGCGAAAGTGCTGCGCGACCTCCTCCCACTGCTGGAGTGCAAATTGTTGTGTGCCACTGAAGAGTTCCTCCACGATTGTGCCCCTCAATCATTGGAGCTTGTGGAAGAAATCGTCACCATCACGCAGCGCGAACTAGAACAAATGTCGCAACTCAAAACACCGCGCGCGGGTTTGGCGCTTTTCCGCATCCCCAAAATGGTCGATGAAGCGACCCTCAACCATGCGGTGCAACACCAATTGGTGCTGGCGCTCGATGGAGTGCAAGACCCCGGCAATCTGGGCACCATCATTCGCATAGCCGACTGGTGGGGCATCGAACACGTGGTCTGCTCTCACGACACTGCCGATGCCTTTGCGCCCAAAGTCATTCAAGCCACCATGGGGGCTATTGCCAGAGTGAAAGTGTCGTACGTAGATTTGCCCCAATGGCTCTCGGATTTGCCCCACAACGTAGCTGTCTGCGGCACCTTCCTCGATGGTCACAACATCTATGCTGCTCCCCTCCCCCACTCTGGGGTATTGGTGATGGGAAACGAAGGAAAGGGCATTAGCCCTGCTGTGGAAGCCACGGTGAATCAACGCTTACTCATTCCCAGTTTTCCAGCACACCGTCCCACCAGCGAGAGTCTAAATGTGGCCATCGCCACTGCCGTTGCCGTTGCCGAGTTTCGCCGACAAGTTTAACCTCAATCGGTCATCCCCCCAATCGGTTATTAGACCATAAAAGTGTTGCTGTTAATGGAAATGACTACTTCCTGTCAGCTTTCGTTTTCTCTTGACGCTGCCCCACTCTTCTCTCCCTCATTCATCGTTTTCCTATGCTGCAAATCATTATTTCTGCTGCCCTTTCCCTCTTTCTTGCTTGTTGTGCATTGATTTATGGTCTGTGCCGTACATGGAGTTTTCGCAAACTCTCCCGTCTCGTGCGCCAGCAAGCCCAAACGCCCTTACCTTTTGTGGCGGAACTGGCAGGAAAAATCAATACTCCTTTCCACTCGCGCTCTCTACGACCTGAAATCTCCGTCATCATTGCCACCGAGAACGATGATTGGTGGATGGAGCGTCATCTTGCGCAATGGTTGCAACAAAAAACAACCTTTCCTTATGAAATCGTAGTGGCAGATGCTTCTGACAGCGAAGACGAAACGCGCAACATTGTACAGAGATTTCAAAACGATCACCACAACCTACGCTACACCTTTGTGCCACAATCGCATCGCAATCTGCATCCACGCAAATTAGCTTTGACACTTGGTGTGCGCTCTGCTCGCGCTCCTTGGGTGGTAGTGGTGACACCCAACAGTGTGCCAACTTCCGAAAATTGGTTGGAACGCATCAAACAACAATGCACCGAAGACTGCGATGTTGTGCTGGGCATTGTGGAAGCCACTTCGGAGAGCGAACAACGCAAAGCACAATTTCAATCTAGGGAATGGCAGGCCTGCAATTTCCGTCTGTGGTTGAAAAACACTCCGGCCACCTGCGATTCCACTAACGTTGCCTTGCGCAAGTGTTGGGTCGAAGAACAAGGATATTTTGCCCAAAGCCTTGACATCCCTTTCGGAGAATGCGCCCTTTTGGTACATTGTGCTTCTCCAGACCGTGTAGCACTCTCGCTACACCCCGACGCAGCAGTGCAACATCCTCTCCCCGACGAACCTTTGTCGCAAGAAACAGCACAACGCGAAGCACGCGCCCTGCGCGAGCGCCTTGCACAACGAGGGCTGCATCTGTTTCGCAGCAAAAGTGCAGCCACTTTTTGCTTGTTCATCGGGCTTATTACCTTCCTCGGAGTAGGAATTTTTCGCTTTTTTCAGAGTGAACCAGAGGCCAACGCCTGGTTGAATGCAAAGATTGCTCCACTCCCCTTTGTTGTCTACGACTACTGGCAAATACTTTGGGATGGCATTCCCACGCTTATCCTCATTTTGCTCATCATACAACCTTGGTGCAGCCGTCGCATCCTCACACGCTTGTTTGCCACCACTGAGACAGAAGAATAAATGCCACTTGCAATACTCTCCGGCTTCATAGTCGGCACTCGCCCCCACTTGCCTAGTCAAGAGCAAGGCATTGCACTTTATCCCTTAATGAAACACCGAAAGGCGGTGCTGCAACACCTTATATTGCAGCACCGCCTTATTGTTTGCAGACGAGTTTCACATCAACAAAAAAACCAGTAGGAACAAATGTTCCAACTGGTTTCAATTCTCTCAGTTGCCCTAATTAGGGCAGGTAATCCTTAGATTACTTGTAGCTTTCTGCTAATTATTTTGCAGCAGCAGGAGCAGCAGCAGAGTCAGCAGCAGCAGGAGTAGCAGCAGAATCAGTTGCAGCAGAGTCCTTAGCAGTAGAATCGTTAGCAGAAGAATCTACAGCAGTAGTATCAGTAGTTGCAGGAGCTTCGGCCTTGTTACCGCAAGAAGCGAAAGAGATAGCTGCGAGAGCTACGAACATGAAAACTAACTTTTTCATTGTCTTTTGAGTTTAGAGTGAAACAATCAATTGCTATTAAAACACTGCAAAGGTACGTACTATTTTGAAGCTAGCAAGTGTTTGCCCATTTTTTTTGTAGAAAAAATCACTTTACCCCCTAACTTTCTTTCATACGCCCCATTTTTCGTAATTCGACATTACATTTCCGATAGATTAAATTAGATTTCCTCTTCATTTTTCACGCTCAAATTAAAGTTTTACTGAACCCAAACAGATCTGTAAACTAGAAGTTACTCTAATTCCTCCTTGCCATCCATTTGGCAAGGTGACTATTTTACTCACGTGCGCGCGTTACGTGCGCGCATTACAGAGAGTTTTGTTTTTTTGCTGTCACAAGTGTCACACGAGGAAAAAAAATCGGGAGATAATGGGAAGTTAGTCGGTGGAAAAATCAGCAAAAAGTGGGAACAAATAATTGCTTATCGATGCCGTAATCAACATTTTTAGAGGGAGTAAAATCACTCCATTGTTAAGAACCGTCTAAACACATCACATAAACACCTGTAAAACAAAACTTTACAGAACTTCCGTGACACTTGTGACAGCAAAAAAGTAAAAACTCCTGTTATGCGTGTATACGCGTACGCGCGAGAAGGAGCGGAGAAAGTTTCTTTCACAAATTGATATTCAGCTATTCTTTTCTTTCCTCCTTCGTTGAAGGGAAGAAAAAAACGAGCCGTCATTTTCATTAAAACAAGCCGTTGTTTTTACTAAAACGAGCCGTCGTTTTCATCAAAACAAGCCGTTGTTTTCACTAAAACGAGTCGTCATTTTCATCAAAACAAGCCGTCGTTTTGCGACAGAAATACAGACAGTGCGACAAGACGTCAGAGAATCATTGGCCAAAAAAGGATTTGGCACAGATGTTGCAATCATATTGGCCATATTAGTCATTCATCATCAATAAAACGCTGACAACATGGCCACACAAAAAGGACACATCGGCATCACGACCGAAAACATATTCCCCGTTATCAAGAAATTCTTGTATAGCGACCACGAAATTTTTCTCCGCGAAATCGTAGCCAACGCAGTTGACGCTACACAAAAACTTCGCACCCTAGCCAGTAAGGGAGAATTCAATGGCGACACCACAGACGTGAAAGTGTCGGTGAACATTGACAAAGAAGCTGGCACACTCACCATCAGCGACCAAGGTATTGGTATGACGGCAGAAGAGATTGACCGCTACATCAACCAAATTGCTTTCTCGGGGGCTACGGACTTCCTCGAAAAATACAAAGACGACGCTGCCACCATCATTGGGCACTTCGGTTTGGGCTTCTATTCTTCGTTCATGGTGTCAAGTCGTGTGGACATCGTGACCAAGAGCTACCGCGAAGGTGCAGAAGCTGTGAAATGGAGTTGCGATGGTACTCCCGAATTCACACTCGAACCAGCCGAAAAGGCAGAACGAGGCACAGACATCGTGTTGCACATTGACGAGGAAAACAAGGAATTTCTCGAAGAGGGTCGCATCCAAACCCTGCTCAACAAATACTGCCGTTTCCTCCCCATCCCCGTTGCCTTTGGCAAGAAAAAGGAGTGGAAAGATGGGCAACAGGTGGACACTGCTGAGGACAACGTAATCAACGACACTCACCCTCTCTGGACAAAGACGCCTTCTACCTTGACTGATGAGGATTATCGCAATTTCTATCGCGATCTCTATCCCATGCAAGATGAACCTCTCTTCTGGATTCACCTCAATGTGGACTATCCTTTCAATCTCACGGGTATTTTGTATTTCCCAAAGATTAAAAACAACATCGAAATCCATCGCAATAAGATTCAACTCTATTGCAACCAAGTGTTTGTCACAGACTCTGTGGAAAACATTGTGCCCGACTTCTTGACACTCTTGCATGGGGTCATCGACAGTCCGGACATTCCGCTCAACGTGAGCCGTTCTTACCTCCAGAGCGACCGCAATGTGAAGAAGATTTCGCAATACATCACCAAGAAGGTGGCCGACCGTCTTTCTTCTCTCTTCAAGAGCGACCGCGCTCAGTTTGAAGAAAAGTGGGACGACCTCAAACTCTTCATCCACTACGGCATTCTCTCTGAACCCGATTTCTACGATAAGGCGAAAAACTTCGCTCTTCTCAAAGACATTGACGGAAAGGCTTACACCTACGAGGAATATCGCGAAGCCATCAAGGAGAACCAAACCGACAAAGATGAGCAATTGGTGTGTCTCTACACCAACGACCGCGAGGCGCAATTCTCTTACATCGAAGCTGCAAAGGCGAAGGGCTACAATGTACTCTTGCTCGATGGACAACTCGATGCTCCTCTGGTGAGTCAACTCGAACAGAAGTGGGAAAAGACTCGCTTTGTGCGCGTGGATGGTGATACTCCCGAACGCCTCATCCCCAAGAAGGACGAAACGGTGAACGAAGCTGACAAGGCGGCAAACGAAAACTTGACTTCGGTGTTCAATGCGGTGTTGCCACAAGTGGAGAAAGCACAATTCCACGTAGAAACTTCGGCTATGGGTGCTTCCTCCGCCCCTGTGCTCATCACTCAGAGCGAATATATGCGCCGCATGAAGGAAACGGCACGCCTGCAACCAGGCATGGCTTTCTATGGCGAAATGCCCGATATGTACAGTTTGGTGCTCAACACAGACCATCCGCTCGTGAAACAAGTGGGCGAGGGTGTGGTGTCGGCTACGGGCGAAAAACTTGCGCCTATCGATGCAGAACTCCGCGGTTTGCAAGCTCGTCGTACTGCGCTCGAAACTGCACAAAAGGATTTGAAACCTGAAGATGTGACTCCCGAAGAAAAGGCGGAACTCGAACAGGTGAACAAGGACATCGCAGCACAATATACACAGCGCAATGAAGCTCTCGCAGATTATGCTCGCGAAAACCAAGTGGTGTCACAACTCATTGACCTTGCACTCTTGCAAAATGGTCTGCTCCGCGGTGAAGCGCTCAATGCGTTTGTGAAGCGTTCGGTGGATCTCATCAAGTAAATTAGTTCTTCATAACATGCAGATTGGGTAGTGGAGAGGGTTACGGCCTTTGCTCCACTGCCTTCTTTGCTTTTTCATATTTTCTGAACATTATGGTTTTACTCAGTGTTTTCAGCCTACTCTTTTCGTTGTGGACGTGCATGCCGTGGACGCAAGACACGAAATCGTCGCAAGAAAACAGCGCACCTTCTGTCCGTGTGCTGGACTCATCGGATCGTTTGCCGCAAGGCGTGGTGTGTGCTGCTGCAGATGCAGCGGAAGTGCAACGACTTCTTGCTGATAAGTCGCTCAAGACTCCGCTAGATTTTGCCCGCAAATTTCTGGGACGTCCCTACGTGGCGGCCACTTTGGAGGTGTCTGACCCAGAACAGGTGGTGGTGAATCTCCAAGGTTTGGATTGTGCTACTTTGGTGGAGACGAGCCAAGCACTGGCGATGACGCGTCGCGAAGGGAAAACGGACGTGGCGAGTTACACGCGAAATTTGGAGAAAATCCGTTATTTCAATGGAAAGAATAGGGGTTACACCTCACGTTTGCACTATCTTTCTTTTTGGATGGCTGATTTGACGAAGCGCAAAGTGGCAAAAGAAGTGTTGCTACCTCAATCGCTCACTCAACCGTTGGAGATTCGCCTCAACTATATGAGTACACATGCTGACGCTTATCCTTCTCTCAAAAATCATCCTGAACGTGTGCGCGAAATTGCTCAATTAGAGCGCAAATACTCTGGCAAAGTGGGTCGCTTTCTTCCGAAGTCAAATGTAGGACTTTCGCGCCAACAGTTGGGGGCTATCCACGATGGCGATATCATCACGGTGGTGACGCAAAAAGCGGGATTGGACTATTCTCACCAAGGTATTGCTTTTTGGGGAAATGATGGAAAACTCCATATGCTCCACGCTTCGAGTGAGCGCAAACGTGTGATTGCTGACGAGCGCACTTTGGAGGAGTATCTGAAAAGGATTTCCCATGCTAAGGGCATCCGCGTGTTTAGAATCGGCAACTAGTGATTCTAGAAAATCTAGAGGTTCTAGCTTTTCTAGTGGTTCTAGGGTCTAATCATCGTCTAGCAATGCCCGAGCCACGCTTGTCGTTGCGAGCAGAAAGGGGGCTGTGCCCCTCTAACGTCTAATCTCTAACGTCTAAAGTCTATAATGTCTACTTCTACCATCTGTGCTGTTTCCACCGCTTCGGGCGGTGCAATTGGAGTGGTTCGCGTGTCGGGATCACAAGCCATTTCCATCACCGAGCACATATTTCGAGCCGTCAATGGCAAACCACTGAGCGAACGCAAAGCAAGTTCGCTCACCTTTGGGCACATCGTCGATGAAAACAACAATATCGTCGACGAAGTGTTGGTGAGTCTTTTTCGCGCTCCTCATTCTTACACAGGAGAAGATGCCACGGAGATTTCGTGTCACGGTTCTTCCTACATCCTCCAACGCGTGGTGCAGTTGCTCCTTGCCGCAGGTTGTGAAGCCGCTGCTCCTGGCGAATTTACGCAACGCGCTTTTCTCAATGGCAAGATGGACTTGTCGCAAGCGGAAGCCGTGGCAGACGTCATCTCCTCCACTACTGCCGCGAGTCATCAAGTGGCGATGAGCCAAATGCGCGGTGATTTCAGTAAACAACTCGGAGCGTTGCGCGAACAATTGGTGCATCTCACCTCGTTGCTTGAACTTGAATTGGACTTCTCCGACCATGAAGATTTGGAATTTGCCGACCGGTCAGCACTCGACGCCATTGCTGCACAGATTGAAAGCGTGACACAACGTCTTGCAGACTCTTTTGCCACTGGAAATGTGTTGAAAAATGGTCTTCCAGTAGCGATTGTGGGCAGAACGAATTCGGGAAAATCTACGCTTCTCAACGCATTACTCCACGACGATCGCGCCATTGTGAGCGATGTGCACGGCACAACGCGCGATGTCATCGAAGACACTTTCACGCTCGGTGGCACGCTCTTCCGATTTATCGATACAGCTGGACTGCGCTCCACAGAGGATGTAGTGGAACAAATGGGTATTGCACGCAGTCGTCAGAAACTGGAGGAGGCTAAAATTGTGCTTTTCGTGGTAGATGCCACACAAGTGGCTTCGCAAATGGAAGCGCTGGGGGCGGAGATATTGGAAGCGATGAACGGACGTCCGTTGGTGGTGCTTTTCAATAAGGCTGATTTGCTGGAGGAAAAGGCGATGAATGATTTACTCACTCAACCGCTGGCGCATTGGATTTCTGGCGCTTCTCTCTCTTCTCAACAAGAGCCGCCAATTGTCAAATTGTCTATCAGCGCAAAAGAGGGACTGGGTCTTGACACGCTCACCAACACGCTTGTTCGTTTGGCGCAAGAAAACACGACTTCTGCTGGCGACATCATCGTGACCAACGCGCGTCACTATGCTGCGCTCACGGCTGCGCTTGCCGACATCCGCCGCGTGCGCCAGGGTCTTTCCACTCACCTTTCAGGCGATTTTGTGGCGCAAGATTTGCGCGAATGCCTCTTCCACCTCGCCGAGATCACAGGTGGTGCAGTGACCACCGACGAAGTGTTAGGCACGATTTTCAAAAACTTCTGCGTGGGAAAGTGATTTTTTAGACATTGTTCATATAGTCAATAAAAAAGGGGCATGAAAGCCCCTTTTTTCGTTTCTTCAACCCATCATATAATACGCAATCACTGGACTGAAACATTCTTATATGATGGATTAAGCAATAATCTTCTGGTGGAGAAATAGAAAATGGGAACTACTTGTTCCGATGCAAGAGGGGGAGGACGTAGTCGCGCAAGGGAGTGGAGTCTACAGACAAACGAGAGAGTTCGTTTTCAGCTTCTTCAAAGTAGGAGACGATGCGTTGCTGACAGCGGTCTGCCACATTGTAGCGCGTGTAGACGGCCATGATGTCATTGATTTTTTCGGATTCTGAAGCATACAATCCCGAAGTGTCTCCTACGGGAGTGGAAAGTTTTTGCAAGAAAGTCTGCGCTTCGTCTGCTGTCATCTGTGCAGTGGCAGCGTGGACGAGGAAGGTCTTTTTGCCACAAAGGATGTCGCCTCCGATTTTCTTGCCAAAGACCTCGAAATCGCCGAATGCATCGAGATAGTCATCTTGAAGTTGAAAACCTAATCCCACTTTTTCAGCAAAGGAATAGAGTACATCGCAATCATCGGCAGGAGCATCGGCTAGAAGTGCCCCCATCTTGGTGGCACATCCCAACAGGACGGAAGTTTTGAGACGAATCATCTCAATATATTCGGCTTCGGTGACGCGTGTGTCTTGTTCAAAATCAACATCATATTGCTGACCTTCGCAAATCTCAAGTGCACTATTCGTGAATAAGCTCAAAGCTTCGTGCCAACGACCGATGCCAGTGGAAGAGATGAGTTTGTGAGCGAGCAAAAGCATGGCATCTCCAGAGAGAATGGCAGTGTTGTCGTCCCATTTCTTGTGCACTGTTTCACGACCTCTGCGCATATCGGCACGATCCATCACATCGTCGTGCACTAGAGTGTGGTTGTGATACATCTCGATTCCTACTGCTGCTGAAAGCGCACGAACATAGTCTTCTCGATAGAGACTATAGGTGGTGAGTAGCAACATGGGACGCAGACGCTTTCCCCCTCCTGCAAGGATATATCGGATGGGTTCGTACAAACCTTGAGGACGTGCGGGATAATCTAAAGCTTCGATGGCCGCTTCTATGTGTTTGAGCATTGGCATGGTGGTGAGGTTTTGGCAACTCACGCTTGTGATGGTCAAACATAGTTATATTTTGTGCTGGGATTGCACGCCAAAAGAAAACTATGCGATGCGTGAGTGATGATATTATAATTTGAACAATCGTCTTGCGTTTTCGCAAGTGATGCGCGACACTTCCTCGGGTGATACTCCATAAGTTTCGGCTACTTTGTGGAGGATGAGTGGGATATGCGCGGGTTCATTGCGCTTGCCCCGATAAGGTGTGGGTGCAAGATAGGGGGCATCTGTTTCGAGGACGATGCGCGAAAGGGGTATTGTGGTTTCTAGCACAGCGGGAAGCATGCTTTTTTTGAAAGTCACTACTCCACCAATGCCGAGATAGAAGCGTTCGAAAGCAAGTAGTTCTTCCGCTTCCTTCGCACTTCCACCAAAACAATGGAAGATGCCACCTGGAAGTTCGTCTTTGAGAGGTGACAAGACCTCGAGCAGCTCTGCATGAGCCGATCGCGTGTGGATGACGAGCGGCAGTTGAAAGCGAATGCTCCATTCTGCTTGTCGGCGCAACACCTCCATTTGTTCTTCTCTTCGCGAAGCATCCCAATATAAATCGACTCCAACTTCTCCAATGGCGATGAAAGGATTGTCTTTCACCGTCAGCATGCGTTCCATTTGGTCGAGCAAGGGAGTGGGATTGGGAGGGAGTTCCGTGGGATGTAATCCCATCATGGGACAACAAAGTTCGGGCCACTCATCACAGACGGCTAACATAGGTCCAACGGTGTTGGCGTCAATGTTGGGAAGGAGTATTTTTTCTGCTCCAGCTTCGAGCGCACGCGCAACTACTTCTGCGCGATCTTCGTCGAACTCTTCGGCATAGAGGTGACAATGGGTGTCGATAAACATTATTTGAGATGAGCTTTGAGGTAGTTCAAAATGCGACTAAACAAGTGGTAGCGAGTGTTTCCACCATAGATGCTGTGATTGCGATTGGTGTAGACTTGCATATCAAAAGGCTTGTTGGCTTGCACCAACGCCTCAGACATTTCAGCGCAGTTGCGGAAATGCACATTGTCGTCGGCAGTGCCGTGAATGAGCAAGAGATCACCATGGAGTTTATTCACACGAGCTATGGGATTGACAGCGTCGTAGTTAGCGTTTTCCTGGGGAGTGCGCATATAACGCTCGGTGTAAACTGTGTCGTAGTATTTCCAGTTGGAAGGCGCAGCCACAGCTACTCCACAACGGAACACGGGACGACCGTCTGTCATAGCCATCAATGTGTTGAAACCTCCGAAGCTCCATCCCCAAAGTGCGATGCGTGAGGCATCTACATAAGGCATAGTTGCAAGATATTCAGCAGTAGCCACTTGGTCTTGCGATTCGAGTTCTCCCAAACGCAAATAGGTGCATTTTTCAAACTGCGCACCGCGAGCACCTGTGCCGCGACCATCAACAATGACGCTGATAAATCCTTCTTCAGCAAGGACACTTTCCCACTGTCCTCCAGGATAGAAACCTGTGCTCCAGGCATCTTTCACCTCTTGACTACCAGGACCGCTATATTGATACATCACAACGGGATATTTCTTCTTCGCATCAAAATTGCGCGGTTTCAGCATCCAACCATTCAACACGGTGCCATCGGCAAGTTTGAATTGGAAAAATTCTTGCGAAGTACCGATTTCATCGAAACGTTTTTGCAGAAGGTCGTTCTTAAGAAGCGTAGTGAGCACTGCGCCATTGCGACCATCGCGCAAGGTGGTCACAGGCACCTTTGCTAAAGCGGAGTGGACATTGAGGAAATAGCGGAAATTGGAAGAGAATGTTGCGGCACTCGTTCCCTTTTCCACAGTGAATCGTTGCATCTGTCCTTTGAGATTTGCCGAATAAATGGCAGTTTGCAAAGGACTATCTTTGTGAGCTGCAAAATAGAACTTCTCATTTTTGGCGTCATAACCATAGAAATCGCTCACTTCATAGTCACCTTTGGTGATTTGTCCCACCAGTTCTCCCCCAAGCGTGTACCAATAAAGGTGTTGATAACCATTCTTTTCGGAGAGCATCGCGAAATGTCCTGGATAGAATTTCAATTGAGTATAGGCGGTTTCTCGGAGATAACGCTCATTGGTTTCACGCAGCGCAAGTTTTGCTACCCCACTACGTGGATTCACCATATAAAGATCCATTTGCGATTGATGACGATTGAGCGTCACCACCGCAAGTTTATCCGCATCGCTCGTAGCCACAATGCGAGGGATGTATCCTTCTTCAGGGAGTGGCACAGCAAGCTGTCGCGTTGCACGACTTTTGAGATCATAGCTATGCACAGAAACCGTGGAGTTTTGCGCACCAGCGATGGGATATTTATAGTCGTAGGTGCCAGGATATTCGGCATATTCGGGATGACGTGGAGATTGTCCTTCAAACATCTGCATACGATACACTGGTACTTTCGATTCATCGTAGCGCACCCAGCACAACATCTGACTATCGGCTGTGAAATCGAAAGAAGCATTGGTGGAAAATTCTTCTTCATTGACCCAGTCGGGGATACCATTGATGATTTCATTGCGCTTACCGTCTTTGGTCACTTGCGTTTCAGCATTACCATAGAGGAGTTTCACCACAAAGAGATTGTTATCGCGCACAAATGCTACAACATTTCCATCGGGAGAAAAACGAGGGGACATCTGCGGTCCACCATCAGAAAGGGGAGTAAACTTGCCATTTGCTACGTCATAGATGTAATAAACAGCCGTTGATGTGCGACGATAAACCGCTTTTGTCTGCGTGCGCAACAAGATTTTTTGCTCATCAGGACTCATGATGTAGCCATCGATTCGCGAGAGCTTTGTGGTGCCACGCGCCTTTTCCACATCAAAAATCACCCCTACTTCTTTTCCCGTCTTAAATGAACTGCGAACGATGCGCTTTCCATCGTCGGAAAGTTGCGAATAACTATCACCATCATTGAGTGGTTGCACACCATAGATATAACCAGGGGTGTACACACCATCGGCGACATCCTTGAGCTTGATGCCTGTTTTGTCTTCGGGACGCGTCTCAGCGGAATGAGCCGCAGCTACTGGAATCGCTTGATTAAAACCGAGTCCAAGCAACAAAGTGTAGAAAAGTGTTCTTATTTTGATCATGCTCATAGGGGATATTTAGGGAAGAAATAAACAAAGGGTTCTAACATTTGAAAGAGAGTCAGCAAAGAGAGCCTATATCCTGGTAAAAGCCGCGCTTAAATTGATTCAGCACGACTGGCTGAAAGGCGCACACTACAACCACTGAGTGCAGCTCCCATCGGAGGATTATTCTTTTGCACTTCCACCGTGGCACGCACCACTTGAGGGAAGTGCGCCATGATGGTTTGCAACATACGCGCAGCCACGTGTTCCAAAAGTTGAGAGGGATGCGCCATCACTTCTTTTGCTAAGGCATAAACTTCTGCGTAACTCACCGTTCCTTCGAGATTGTCGTGGAAGATAGCTTCCAAACTAGGTTGCACCATCAAATGTATTTGCACAGTGAATCGTCCACCAACCACACGCTCTTGCGGCAAAACACCGTGATACGCATAGAAATGCAAATCTTTAAGACTGATTTCTAAGGGTGAGAATTCCACTTTTGAGGGAGAAGAGTTCATTTCCAAGGGAGAAAAATCCATTTCCAAAGGAGAATGCGAAATTTGCTGCGAAGTTTTGTCATTTTCTAACGATACAACCTCCGCGTTAGGTGAGGAATTTGAAGTCTGCATAAGCAAATCAACGGTTGTTTGCACCGTTCTTTTTAGTCTTGCGTCAAGGAGTCATCGGCATCTCCCACGTTATTAGCATATTTTTTAAGTGCGCGTACCACTCCCACCTTCCACGTGTTGATGGTGTCGCTTTCCAACTGCAAGGAATCGATGAGTCTAATCACGTTCTCCACCGGCATACCATGGCGCAGCACGCCCGAAATGAGTTTGGCGTAGTTCCAATACTCCTTATTAAAGCGTCCAGAAAGTCCTTCTACAGTGGTCTTATATCCTCTTCGATTTTGAAACGAAAAGTCATAGCGTGACGGACCATCGGGATTGGTGTTTTTAACGATCCAACCGGCATTCACGCTTTTCGGTAACACAATCCCTTCTTCATCGTCTTGCAACCCCGTGAAAATCTCATAAGGACGACCTTCGAGCAAACCCACAAAAGCCACCCATTTCTCTTTCTTATTTTGAAATCTCCACACATCGCAAGCCAAACTTTGCGGACGCTGCTCAAGTCGTGCCATGAACTCACGATCTTTCACGTGCTCAAGCGCCAGATGCGTTAAACCTTGCATCAAAGCCGACGAACATCTGTCAGTTTCACCCACAGATATCATAGACGACGAAAGCGCGCGCAACAAGAAGTTCTTGACCTCTTCCTCAGCACACTGCGCCTTTACCGCATCAATTTGCAGCAAAGCCTGCGTCAAACGTTCAACATCCGTTGCAGGCACGGACTGTTCATTGGAATTCAGTGCATTCATCATTCTGCAGAAAGTTTTTTCCAAAAATCCTCCAAGTCATCCGACAGTCCCACCATGAGTTCTTGTCCCAAAATCATCGTATCATCGTCAATGAGGAAGAGCTCCGCCACCGTTTGTTGCTCATCGTCGAGCAACACAAAGGCACAAGGGCGCAACACCGGCATACTTTCAAGCAACGCTTCGCAACGCTTTATCGCGGTGCGCAGCACAGGTTGAATATCGTTGTAGAACGATTCGCTAGCATTGCCAATCCATTCTTCCACAACACAACGCGTAATTTCGCGTTCATCATCGTCAAAAACGAGGAGTTCCCCACTCTCTTGTCGCACGAGCAAATAGAAGTCGGTGAGCACTGCATCTTCTTGAGAAATCACAGCAAACTTTTCGGCCGTCTTCTTGAGGGCTCGTTCAATCTGGTGGAGGGTTTGTTCGTTAGTATTCATAAAATCACTGTTGTCAGATGACCATTTCTACAGCAAAGTTAGTGGCTACTCAGCGAAATACAAAGATAAAACTTGCTTTTTTTCTCAATAGGCCGTAACTTTGCTCCTAAATCCTCATTATTTCCCCTCTTTTCCCTATGACGCTCACCATCGATCTCGGCAACACGCGCGCGAAACTCACCCTCTTCAGTGCACAAACCACTGCACGAACCACTGAGAACACCGCCGCGCAAACCGCCATTTTGGAGCATCATTCTGTGACGCACCAACACTTGGTAGCGCAACTCCAACAGATGCTTGAGCAACACCCCAACATTCAGCGCATTTGTTGGTGTGCAGTGGGTACAGTGCCTACCACGCTCACACAATTTTTGGAAAAGTCACCTTGCCACGTACAGCAACTTCTTCCCACTGCTCCTCCTGCTGGCATCACCATCGGCTATCGCACGCCCGAAACACTGGGAGCCGATCGCTTAGCTGCCGTTTTGGGAGCACAGTCGCTCCTGCCCCACCACACTGTTCTAGTCATTGACGCTGGCACCTGTATCACCTTCGATCTTCTTCGTTCCGATGGTCACTATTTAGGGGGAAACATCAGTCCAGGATTGGACATGCGCCTCAAAGCTATGCACCACCACACCGCAAGATTGCCCCTTGTCACTACCCAAGGCGCACAACCCACTTGGGGATACGACACACTCACCGCACTCCGCAGCGGAGCGATATGGGGCATCCACCACGAAATCATGGGGTATATTGCACAAGTGCGCGCAGAATACCCTAATTGCTGCGCATTTTTAACGGGAGGAAATCGCTATGATTTCAACATTTCTACCCAAACGTGCAACTTTGCCGATGAAAGTGATGCTATTGCCACAGATAATCGTATCTTTGCAGACGAATATCTCGTAGCGCGCGGACTTTATGCACTGCCCTAAACAACCCTAAGCACTGCACATCGCGCCTTTCGCTCTTTCCACACTGAGCGTGGCACTAACCATCTGGTCTTCGTCCACCTCGCTCACACTTTTTCTTCACAAGATTTCTCTGTATGAAAAAAATACTGCTCTCTGCTCTCTTGCTGTCCTCCGTTTCCCTCGCTACTTTCGCCCAAGAAACGGGCATCAACTCTCCTTTCACACGCTATGGTGTGGGACGCATCACCGATGGTTCACTGGGTTTCAACAAAGCCATGGCAGGAACAGGCTATGGATGGTACGATGGCAAGCAACTCAACGCTACGAACCCTGCATCTTATGCACATCTCGACTCTCTCACCTTCCTTTTAGACGTTGCCGCCACGCTGCAAGCCACACGCAACACAGATGCGCAGCACCACAGCAACACCAACAGTCGCGCATATTTTGACTATGTCGCTGGTGGCTTTCGCATACGTCCAAGTTTAGGTATTTCATTTGGTCTTCGTCCCTTCTCGCAAGTGGGCTACGACATCAAGACCAATGATGTAACCTTCAAACACGGATTCTCAGAACTCACCACCGTTCGTCAATACAATGGTGAAGGCGGTTTGCATCGCGCCTACGTTGGATTGGGATATGCTCCCTTCCGCAATCTTTCCATCGGTGTCAATGCCAGCTATCTTTGGGGAGTCACCTCACACACCGCCACCACCTCGTTTACCGATGCCTCAGTTCCAAGTCCTCGTGTGGCTTATGAAACAGAAATCCGCGCACTCCACTTTGATTTTGGTGCACAATACACCGCACGACTCAACACTCAAAACGCAGTCACCCTCGGTTTGACCTTTGCACCAGCGCACACACTCCCCGGCACCACCACTGTGGACAACCAATTCGTAGCCAATCGTGGCATCACCTCTTCTCACGCTTTCTCCATTGACAATGCCTACAGTCTGCCCAACACCTTTGGAGCGGGTTTGATGTGGCAACACAATGAGCGCCTACGTCTAGCTGTGGACTACACGCACCAAGACTGGTCGAAAGCCAAACAAGCCGAAGCCCTTGCCCACGACGGCACCTCAGGTGTCACCTTGCGCAGCACCTCTGATAACTTCACCGACTTAGACAAAATCTCTATGGGATTGGAATACGTGCCTGCCCCTCAAGGCTACACCTGGTCGGGTCGCGTGCGCTATCGCCTGGGAGCAAGCTACTCCACCCCCTACACACTCATCAATGGACGAAAGAGTGCCGAAACCTTTGTGGCTACAGCTGGTGTAGCATTGCCCATTCTCACCAACTACAACAACCGTAGTTTTCTTAACCTCAGTGCTTCCTACGAGCAATTGCGTTTGCAAGGTTCAAATGCTCTTACCGAACGCAATTTCCTCCTCACCATTGGAGTAACCTTCAACGAACGATGGTTCAAAAAGTGGTTGGTAGACTAAGTGGTTGGTAGACACAGTTCACACTACATTCAAGTCACCTTTATCCATTTACCACAACTCAAACCACAACAGCTCGCCTTCGACTCTACAGAGTACTGCAACCTTTTCTCTCCATTGCGTTTCACATCGATATGCGCCAACTCATTCCCTTCTTTTTCCTCACCCTAGCCATCGGTTTGGGAGCTTGTGGCAACGATGCTCCTCCCCAAGCTGCAGCAGTGCGACATCGCGATTCCTTACCGCTGATGACGAGTTACGGTATATCCAAACTCATCAGCGATTCAGGCGTGGTGCGCTATAAAATTATGACAGAAGAATGGCGCTTCTTTGACCGTACGCATCCCCCACGCAACGAATTTCTCAAGGGCATCTTTCTGCAACGCTACGATGCCAAATTCAATGTAGACCTCTACATCACGGCAGACACAGCCTACTGGTACGACCAAAAATTATGGGAACTACGTGGAAGAGTGCGCGTGAGAAATCTGCAAGACGGCACCACCTACACCAGTGAGCAGCTCTATTGGGACAACGAGAAACACGAGTTTTATTCCAACGTGCCGATGCACATCGTCACCCCCGACAGAGATCTGCAAGGCGACCGTTTCCGTTCTGACGAACAACTCACTCGCTACGAAGTGCGCCGCACCCGCGGTTTCATCCCTATGCCCTCTAGCATGAGCAGCACCAACACCGCAAGTTCGTCTACAACTGCAGACACCACTCGATCGCCACAATAAACCTTCCGAATAATCTCCAACCGGTCATTAGATCCTGAACAAAACAAACAGCGCAATAGCCTCAAAGCTATTGCGCTGTTCTCATTTTATATTGCAAGAGGTGTCGTTTAATAATCAGCACCTACATCAATACCTCTAAACGAAGCACTATCGCAAACCCATTTCTAAATCGTCTGGTCCGCAAAGAGTTCAGCACTGAGCACTGCGCCCACCGTAGCACTCGACGCATTGCGTTTGAAATAGAGCGTTTCTCTGCGTTTCTGACCGTTGGTTGGTGTCACCACCGTATATTCGTAGAAGATTTTCTTGTTGCGAATCACCAATTTGATGTTCTGATTCGTGTAGTCGTCTTTCAGCGGAGTCAACCCCTTAGCTTCAATGAGCACAGTGTAAGGGAACAACTGCGCTGGAATAGAACCTGGCACATCGAAGGAAAGTTCCATCAGCTTTCCCTGCGCAGACGTTTCACCAGAACTATTCGTGAGCGAAGCATTGAACTGATAGGGTTGTCGCAAAGTGACATTGATGGTGCGCAAGATGCGCGAAGGATTGTTGGTGTCCTTGTTGTCACCCACCACCAAGAACTTGTAGCTCTTTCTTTGCGCCGGATATGGGTTGCGCGTCGTAATCGTCAGTTTGCCGTTGCTGAACGAAGCCGACTGAATGTAAGGATCGTTGTTGAAAGCCGTTGACACTGGCGTACGTTTGTAATACACGTTCACGTTACCGAGCAAGTTGTTCGACTCTTGTCCCACCTTCACAAACGAAATGTTCGCTTCATAGGTGGAAGGCTTCGTGATAATCACCTCCGTTTTGTCCACATCGAGTTTATACTTTCCATCACTGATTTGCGGATAGTCTTGCAGTTCCACAGAAGCAAAGATGTTGTTGCCGGCTGGAGCCTCAAGTGCTTGTTGCAGGGTTTCGTAGCCCTTGTTGGCCACACTGCGAACCTTCACCTCATAAATGTAATTGCGCACAATGTCGTAAGGGTCGCTTCCCACATAGTTTTTTTGAGCATCGGATACATCCTCTTTGAGGTCGATTTTGTAGTAACCGGGGCGTTCCAAACGACCATTCACACGCTGACGTCCATACATGATCACCGACACTTGTTTGTCTCTGTCCGCTTCCGAGTTTCGATATTCAAAGAGCGCGATATTGCTTTTGTTGGTTTTCCAGCCTTCGGGAGAGGTATCACCATTTGCGCTCAGCACATTATAGACATTATTGTCACTCGTCAGCGTAGGTTCATCGGGAGTGGTGGGAAAACTATAAAGCACATCGCGGTAGTGCTCATCGGGGTCAGTGGTGCTAAGTGCCTCTTTAGACACATAAGGTGCTACCGATCCTCTTCGTGGAGCATTGTGCAGACAAAATCCTCTGAGTTCGAAGTTCACATTGGGCTCCATCACGAGTTGCACCTCGGCCTGATTGCGGAGCAAATGGAACACTCTGTTGTTGAAAGAATTGGTACTCAGTCCGTTGAAACTAAATGCTCTCCACAACGTAGGTTTCCTGAGGTCTTGCGCCTGCAGTCCACTCATAAACTGACCTTCGTCCATATCTTTGAGAAGATAGTCTTCTTGCCTGTTTGCAGGCATATCGTAGTTTGCCACAAAGTGGATGATGCGTTTGCGGCTGGTAGCGAGCAGTTTCACAGAGAAGTTGCGCACTTTATTGTCAAGAACAGCAGTTTTTCCCCCTGGCATATGCGTTTCTGCTCCAGGGGTTCTGTCGCCAGAGGTGAGTTGTGCCGTAGCGCGCTGCACAAAACGATGGTTTTCGTCGAAGACAAAAAGATAGAGTTTTGCAACATCCCCCACCGTGGAGCGAGTTGCTCTCACCATATCGGGCATCATCAAACTTCCGGTCACGGTGATGCTGTCGCCCTCTTTCACCACAGGCTCAGTGTGAACTACTTCGCTTTGCGTGAGTTCGGGTGGCATCTCCTCCATCGACTGACAACCGGTGAAGACACCTCCTCCCACCATAGCGAGAAGAGAGAGTATAAAGCCTTTATATTTGAAATTCATAATGTTCAAGGGGTAGGATTATATGGAATAGCCTTATAACTATCGAAGACCAATTTGGGATAAGTCTGCATTGCGTCTCGACTAATATCCCCACTTGCAGTATTAACTTTTACACCAGTTTCAGCAGACCAAGCTCTATCAAACAAAATCAAGTGTTTCACTGCGCTATTCGGATCACTTTGTATTTTGGCTATGAGTTGGAGCTCAGCAGTTGTTGGCATTCTCCAAGTACCTTTTTGTTTAAAATTCACATCAAAATAACGAACATAATATATACCATCACCATCTCGTTTAAGCCAAACACCATTAAGATACTTGTCTTTAGTAGCTTTATCCAAACCCACAAACATCAAATTTCCAGAAGGACCGTAATCGTCCTCATAGTACTGCTTAGCTTGTTGCGCTACAGATTTGAAAGGGAAAACACGTAAACCAAGAAAATTATCTTGTGTATAAACCTTTCTATTGTTAATATTAGGAGAATACCTCACCAAACGCGCATCTCTTGGGTCGTTATTTTGTGGATAAATACTTCTAACATCCAGCCACAACTCTAGGTTTCGACGATTTCCAGATTTGATTTTGTAGTGATCACGCCAAGCTTTTTGCTCAATTTCTGCGGTAGTATACTCCCCATACTGATCTGTTGGGAAAGTATCGCCCCACTGAGAAGAAATAATGAACTCAGGGGAAATCATTTTGTTGCTTTCTGCGTCCTTTTTGGTACTACCATCTGTTTCTGTGGCATCACCGACAAGCATATCTTTTTGAGGCACAATGGTATGAACTGTATAAAGCATTCCATTGATGATATCTTTGTATCCTAAATGCGCTCCATTGACGACACTTGTCAAACCAATTCGAGCGGCATATAAACTGGTCCAATAGTTGAGGATTTTGCCCTGAGATTGCTTCGCCGTAACATAGATAGGTGGCAACTGCGACACCGTCACGGGTACGGGTGGGAGCACATTGGAGTCTTTTTGCTTTGCCGTGAAATTGATGGTGAGGGGCACATAGTTGATGGGAACAGGACTCTTCACCTTGATGTAAGTGCGACCTCCACGTGAAGTCAGAGAAACCGCTATCTTCGACATATCGGGAGTGCCATAAGTGGTATTACCCTGACTGTCATAGATGGGATAAGTAGCTCTCAATGAATTTCTGAGTGTCGCCTCATCGAGAGGGAGGTCAGAAATATACTGGATTTCGAGTTCGTCTGTGGCACGCATTTCGGGGTCCGTTTGCGTCACCACCAAATAGTGCGCTTCGGCAATGCTGCCATCCACTGGCTTAGTAGCCGTCCAATCTTCCACAGCAATAGAAGACTGTATGGTCACAGGGTTTGTGGGTTCTGCACTGCCCTCTGCGGTGATGGTGCTCTGAATGTCGTAGACCGTGTTGCGCACAATGCGATTCCAAGTTTCCACCGTGCCACTCGAAGGAAGCACGTTTTTCAACGGAATCTTGTAATAACTGTCCTGTTCTCGATTGTTGGCGCGGAGACGAAGTTTGATGAGCAAATAGGTTTCATTGTTCACGTCGTTGCCCCAAGCATGAGCATAGACATAGAAAGGAACGGGGCGCGCAAAAAACTGCGTACCATCGAAGGCGCGCTTCTCCATATTTTGGAAATCGGTCTGACCGTTGTTGATGTAAGTGCGGCCACTTCCCAACATGTTTTCAGACAACACATTGGTGTTGCTCACCCCATTGACGAGGGCTATTTGAGGGTTTCCCACAACGGTGAAATTCTCGCCAGCATTGCCACGGATGTTGGTGGGAGGAGTGAGACGCACACGGAGTTTGGCAACAGCACGGCGCAAAGCCACAATGCTAGCCACCGAAATTTCTCTTTGGTTGTTGTTCCAACGATAGGTTTGCACATCGGCTGCACCATCCATCAAAAAGTCGGCTTGCTTTTGGTTGGCATCGCTTTGCGCTCCCAACACGTTTGCGCCAGAAGATACCAAGGCACCAAGCTGTGTGAGTGTTTTTCCCTGTAAGTCGGTGAGTGCGCCATGGAAATTGGCAATCACCACGAGTTTCAAGTTCTTACCTTGATAGGGGTTAGCGTTCTTTTTCACAAACACTCGAGCTTGACCATTCAGCGCATCGGCAGTAGCCACTCCCAAGGGGTTGGTGTTGCCTTGAGGATAGAGCATCAAATCGCCCTTCATGGTGCTATGGAGTCCACGCTGGGTGTCCCCCTCATAGAAGAGGACATACATATTGTTGATTTTGGTTTCGTTGAGACCGCCATTTACAAACAAGTTGGCTTCTTCGGTGACGCGAACATTGCTAGCCGCGCGTGTGTTGCGTGGAGCATTGGCAAGCGAAAAACCAAAAGTCATCACCTCGCTGTTGGCTGTGTCTACAGCCGTCCATTGTGGCGTGTCTGCGACATTGAGTTCGTTGGCACAACTTCCGTTGAGGAGCAGGCTTGCGCCCAACCCCAGGAGAAGGGTTGTTGCAAAACAAGTGCGAGATATCCAAGAAGTCCAACGGCTTTGTGCCGTGATTTTCATTGGAAGGAAATGAGAGAAATTCATACGAGTTATTAACTTGTTTGACGAATCAAAATGCGTTTAGTGGGTCCCACATTGTTGGCATTGAATCCTTTGACGATTTGCACCTCTTTGCCATCGACGGTGAGATATAATTCTGTGGTACGCAGCTCTCCGGTGTAGGGTTTGCGCGCTCTCACGGCAAAGGTGATGGTGTTGTCGCTGGTGGTACCATAGGTGGAGCTTTCATCGACAAATTCGAAATCGAGATTGTTGGTGAGGGTGAATCGCCAATGCGCACCTTCGGGCTTTTTCACCTTAAACTTAAAGGTGACACGGTCGGTGGCGGCGGGATCGAGATCAACCCAGTTGGGATGACCCGCAGGAACGGAAACCCCATCTTGTCCTGCAAAGGGGTTATTAGCGTTGCTGGCAGCATTTTCCACTACTGCAGGTATGAAGTCTTGCGTGGAGGTTTCTTTCTCCCAAGGTTGCACATTCCAAGAGAAGTTCACCACATTTTCGTCCCAACCTTTCACTTCCACATCGGCTTCATAGTGAACATTTCGCACGATGCTTACTAAACTTGCCACACCTCGCACACCATCATTATAGCCGGCTACTGTGAGATTGTTTTTGTCGCGGATTTTGGGCAAGAGCGCCACTTCTTTTTCTTCACCGTGCTTGGAGAAGGTGAAATAGACAATCGCTCCAGGCAGGGTTTCACTCACCGATTCGGGCAAATAGAACGTTCGTGTGATTTTCTTTGCGCCATCGGGCGAAATGTTGGTGGTGAAAGTTTGCTCGAAACGATTTTGTGGATTGTGAAAACTTCCCGCTACAAACAAGGGATAGTCGGTGGGGATTTGTGCTATTCTGATTTTGCTCAGCGTCACTGGCGCAGCGTCATCTGTGGGTTGTCCTTTTTGCGCTCCCGCCGTTTGCAGCGCACGCTGAATGTTGAGCGTCAATTTGGCTAAAGTGCGCATGAGCTTCACATTGAGTCGAAGGGCATTGCCTGACTTGTGGTTGGCAGTGACCGTGCCCGAGAGTCGCGCTGTCATGGGGATGCCCACATTCTGGTCTACACGCTCCATCAAAGGATTGGATACGGGAATTCGAGTGAAGAGATTGCGAAAGAGGGCTTCTCTGAAGTAGACACCATCGAGGGCAGTGGTCATCTCTGGTGTTTCGTTCGCCACAAAGAAGAATTCGTATTCTCCTGTGGGAAGTGCAATTTCTTTTCTGAAATCGGTGAGGTCAGCCAAAGGGTGAACGGCATTGTGCACCACGTCACCATCGCCTTTGAGACAGATGATGAGTCGAATCTTTTTGACGAGGTCTTCATAGTCGGCATTGTCGCGGTTGATGGACTCTCCTGTCTGAGCGCGGGTGTCGAAAGTGACTACTCCTCTCACTCGACTACGTGCTGTAACTGGCTGTTCTTCCTCGTAAACACGATTGCAGCTCACCATGGCAAAGATGGTGAGCAACAATAACAGCGCGAAACGACTGAATTTATGAGAAATCATACGTTGAAAAAGGGACATATACACGGTGTGAACTTGTGAATGCATGAGGACGCTTATTCGAGGACAACTTTATCTTGTTGCACCTGCGTCCAAGGCAACACGGTGATATTGGAAGAAATGTAAGTGGGCGTCAGGTCGGCTGGCGTGTCGTCTAGCGGTGGATCCCCCAAAGTACCAGGCCCTGAAACACTGTTGATAGTGATTTTATAGAGATGATTGCGCACCACTCCATAGCGACCATAGGCATTTAGTTTAGGTTGCTGTGCGTCGGTGAAGTGTCGGATGGGAATGAGATAATTACAAACACCATCTTTATAGAACTTAAGCCCATATCTGTCAAATGATTCCGCAGTTGTATTATTGACCTTCACACTGTTATTGTACAACTGCGCCACGGTTTCCTTCCAACCACTCGGCATATTCATCGATTCGTCAGTGGAATTCCCATTCCGAGCTTCATTAAATTTCAGAGCTAATTGATCATAACTCATATAAACACCTTTGTAGTAAGCCCAGGTGGTGGTGCCAGCAGGCAGAACTTTGGGGACATACTTCAATGTCACTAAGGCATGAGTGAGTTGATTGTTTTTTTGATTGTCGGCATTGACCGTGTTTTCCGTAGCGAAAAGTCCGCTATCGTCGTCCCATCCTCCATTAGATTGTTCGCTAATGTCGTTTTGAAAGTGCACTCTTCGCTCGGCTTCATTTGTCACCGCCTCCATATTAGGGTCTACGGCATATCGATTGACAAGAGGGGTCAGAACTGTTTCATCGGTGAGCAGGGCATCGGTGGTGGGAGTGCCACTGGCTTTGAGCGCCTTTCCAGGTCTTCTCACAAAATAAGACTTGGTGTTGACACCTACCAATCTGAAATTTACAAACTCAGCCTTGCCGCCTAGTGCATTGGGAGCTGCTACTTTATCTCCTTTCTTGAGGTTGATAAAGATTTTGGCAACAAAACGCTCCAATGTGATGCGAAGGGGATTTTCTTCTGCCGCGGCCTTCGTGGAATAGATACGCCAATTCACCACAGGCACAATTTCTGTGGAACACATCATCATAACCGTCTTACTGGAAGATCTTTTGGGGCCTTGACCATCTTGTGCTGCCTGCAATTCTGCTAATGTATGCCCTGGGGCAAACTGTGCAATGAGCGCATCATGGGGGTTGGTTACGGCAAAAATATAATAGTTGCCGGGTTTGATTTTTTGAGCTTTGATTTTGAAGGGATTGTTCCGAAAACTTCCTCCCACAACGTCACTAGCTGACACGGTTATTGTTTGAACGAACGCACCTTCAAAATTATAAATAGCCAAGACGATGCTGTTAAAACCATTGTCGCCAGCACTTCCCACATAGGTGTCGCCTTGATTGCCATTGGCTACACTATTGGCTGCTGCTCTCGTAGAGGATGGTGATGGCACATCCTTGCCAAAACCCTCCGGAAGATTGATATTGACAGAAATCCAACCACTCTCTTTTGCTGTGTCGCCAGAAAGTTCTACCCAATCTTTGCTGCACGAAACGAAGCACTGCAAACAGAGCGTAAGCAGTGTTAGGAGGGTGGTTTTGGTAAAAAAGGAGGACATAAAAAATTAGGAAGTGAGTTGAGAATGAATGTCGAAACGTAACAAAAGTATGAGTGTCTATTGCTGACTAAGTTTCATTTTTGCACTGATGATAAAGATGATAAACAAAGGGGCATAGCCACATAAATACCTCCTCTATCTCATTACCTTTTCAGAAAACTTGCCTTGCACCCAATTCTTTGCGGAAGGACGGTTCTTGAAAGCCGTAAAAAGATAAATCGGTCATTAGACCGTTATGGTACAATTTGTTACTGAGAATATAACTTCCTGCCATCTTTCATTTTCTTGTTGGCATCTTGTTGCTCGTTCGTTCTCGACGTAAGCCGCTACGCTTTCGAACTCACAATCAACCATCTGCTCAACAATCTAATGAAATACGTTCAGGATCTAATAACCGATTTGGGATAAAAAAAGCCACTAAAATTTTGCTTAAACAAAGGATAGTCGTAACTTTGTGGCAGTAAAGCCCATCAAGTTCCCATGTTTACAAGATTGGGTGGCTTCTAAAATTTGATAATCACTATTTTAACTCATACAGTTATGATTAATTACAAAGACCTCGGCCTCGTGAACACTCGCGATATGTTCGCTCGTGCCGTAAAGGGTGGCTACGCTATCCCCGCTTTCAACTTCAACAACATGGAGCAGCTCCAAGCTATCATTAAGGCTGCTGCTACACAAAAGAGCCCCGTGATCCTCCAAGTTTCTAAGGGTGCTCGTGAATACGCTAACCAAACTCTTCTCCGCTACATGGCTGAAGGTGCCGTAGCTTACGCTAAGGAACTTGGTTGCGCACATCCTGAAATCGTACTTCACCTCGACCACGGTGATAGCTTCGAAACTTGCAAGAGCTGCATCGATATGGGCTTTAGCTCGGTGATGATCGACGCTTCTCACCTTCCTTTCGAAGAAAACATCGCTCTTTCTAAGAAGGTTGTTGACTACGCTCACCAATTCGATGTAACAGTAGAAGCAGAACTCGGTGTTCTTGCTGGTGTTGAAGACGAAGTTTCTCACGCTGTTTCTCACTACACTAAGCCTGAAGAAGTAATCGAATTCGCACAACGCACTGGTTGCGATTCACTTGCTATCTCTATCGGTACTAGCCACGGTGCTTACAAGTTCACTCCTGAACAATGCACTCGCGATCCTAAGACTGGTCGTCTCGTTCCTCCTCCCCTTGCTTTCGACGTCCTCAAGCAAATCGAAGAGAAACTCCCAGGATTCCCCATCGTGCTCCACGGTTCTTCTTCAGTTCCCCAAGACGAAGTTGACACTATCAACAAATTCGGCGGTAAGTTGCCCGACGCAGTAGGTATTCCTGAAGAACAACTCCGTCTAGCTTCTAAATCTGCAGTTTGCAAGATCAACATCGACTCTGACTCTCGTCTTGCTATGACCGCTGCTGTTCGCAAGGTGTTCGCTGAAAAGCCCGCTGAATTCGACCCACGTAAGTATCTCGGTCCAGCTCGCGACAACATGCAAAAGCTTTATGAACACAAGATCGTTGAAGTTCTTGGTTCTAACAACAAGCTCGCTCAGCTCGACTAAGCAACATTTTTGTAGACACAATCTACAATTCCCTCAAGAGGGTGCATCAAAACATTTGTTTTGGTGTACCCTCTTTTCTATTGGCGAACTTCTCCTACAAACTTTCCCCAATCATCGTAGTTCTCCCTTGCCCAATTTCAACCCAAATCTGGTCAGGATCTAATAATCGATTTGAGATTATTGGACTGACAAATCTTATTCTAAGTCATTTTCTCACAATAAATTATAGTTTGGCGCGTATCTTGCAACAAGTCTTCTCAGCGATTCAAGAACACTTTATCCCAACTCTGTCATTAGATTCTGAACAGATTTTATTGGATTGTTGAGCTGTTTATTTTTCGTTTGCCTTGGGCCTAGCGGGCTACGGTGAGAACGAACAAAATACAAGATGCCAACAAGAGAATGAAAGATGACAGGAAGTTATATACTCCATAACGAACTGCACTATAACGGCCTAACGACCAATTTGGGTTGATTACCGCGGCATAGGCTATTCCGAAGATTCAATCCATACCAGCGTTGAAGAAATGGCACAAGAAGCCATCGACTTTCTCCAACAAGCATAAGCCATTTTCCCACTACTTTATACATACTCATTATGCAAGCTTTTCAAATATCACAATATAACGCCAAAGACATCTCAGTACAGTCTGTAGATATCCCCCGTCCCACACTGCACCCTCATGAGATTCTCATAGAAGTCAAAGCAGCCGGTGTCAATCCACTTGACAACCTCATCACACGAGGTGAAGTACAACTCGTAACTCCCTACACTCTACCGCTCACCATGGGCAACGAATGTTCGGGAGTCGTAGTTGAAGTGGGGGACTCCGTCAAAAACTTCATTGTGGGTCAGAAAGTTTTCACTCGTCTTCCCACAAAGCAAATCGGTGCTTTTGCTGAATATGTTGCAGTGTCTGAAGATGCGGTGGCAATGATGCCACAAAATCTCAACTTTGTCGAAGCAGCAGCCATTTCCCTCACAGCTCTCACCGCATTTCAAGCCCTCGAACTGATGCAACCTCAATCGGGACAGAGTATTTTCATTTCAGGAGGTTCAGGTGGTTTGGGAGCAATGGCCATTCCTCTCGCAAAGGCACGCGGACTTGTGGTCTACACTAATGGCAATGCTCAGAGCAAAGAGCGCGTGACGGCCTTAGGTGCAGACAAATATCTGGACTATCGCACAGAAGACTACCTCGAACATTTGCCCAAGGTCGACTTTGTGCTCGACAGTTTGGGAGGTAAAGAATTGGAGCGCCAAATGAATCTCCTCAAACATGGAGGAAAAATGGTGTCACTCCGCGGACTTCCCAATCGTTCTTTCGCACAACGCTTTGGACTTCCTTTGTGGAAACAATGGCTCTTTGGGCTGGCATCATGGAAGACCACCAAGCAAGCGAGCAAAGTGGGAGCAACCTATGACTTTCTCTTTGTGGAAAGCAATGGTAAACAACTAGCGGAGATTGCGACATTGGTGGAAAAACTTGATATCCATCCTTCAGTAGAACACATCTTCCCTTTTGCGCAAACTAATGAAGCCTTGCACCAAGTGGCACAACGCGGCTCATCAGGCAAAGTCATCATCCATTTTGACTAAGCTAGGCTCTTTCCACGTTATTCTACGAATCATTGCTGTTCGGTAAATTTCAAAACCGCAAAAAATCCTCTCCCGAAGCCCTTTACAATAGGACTTCGGGTTTTTAGTTTCAAATAGCAAGGTATTGTCCGAAAAACTTGCACACTTTTTCGGACAATACCAGAAATCTAGTAAATCATATTCTGCCCATTTTCAACATTTGAATGTCATTACAGCACAGCAACGATTAAGAAGTATTTGCAAATCATCCCCTTCCATTTAACGCGACTTTTCGAACTCAGAAAAAGTTGTTGGGAATTATGCG